>OHIK01000181.1_pt1 | contig 43868 bp, 26 predicted proteins | sample 1568241 | NCBI WGS metagenome assembly OHIK01 (sample SAMEA3879567, study PRJEB24766) | human gut metagenome | biome: human-associated habitat; feature: feces | place: USA | collected 1985/1987 | reverse complement strand
CGGCGAGCCTCGGAGTTCGGCTGGTGCTTATCGATACAGTCTACGGAAAGTCCGTGGAACATATAAAGCGGTCCCATCCACTCGGAGTCACGTTTTGACAAGTAATCATTCACGGTTACCACGTGTACACCGTTACGTGTCAAGGCGTTCAGGAATACCGGAAGGGTAGCCACCAAGGTCTTACCTTCACCGGTAGCCATCTCGGCGATCTTACCTTTATGAAGAACGACGCCACCGAATAGCTGAACGTCGTAATGGATCATATCCCAAGTGATCTCGTTACCACCGGCTTTCCAGTGATTGGCGTAGATCGCCTTATCATCCTCGATGCGGACAAAGTCGAAATGGGCGGCCAGATCCCGGTCGAATTGGTTAGCGGTAACTACCACTTCCTCATTCTCGGCGAAACGGCGGGCCGTATCTTTCATGATGGCGAATACCTCGGGCAAGGATTGCTCCAATACCACTTCCATCTTGTCCGTGATGGCTTTCTCTATTTTATCTACCTCGGCCCAGATCGCCTCACGTTCTTCCAGTTCCTTATCCTCGATGCCTTTGCGAAGCTCTTCCACTTGCGCTTTCTCCTCGGCTACGTAGTCTTGGATACGTTGTTTGATCTCATCTGTTTTCGCACGCAACTCGTCGTTCGAGAGTGCCTTGATTGACGGATATACGGCCTTTACCTTATCTACGTAAGGTGTGATTTCTTTAAGGTCACGCTGCGACTTATTGCCGAACAGCTTCGTCATAAACTCATTAAATCCCATGATACATATGTTAATTGATAATTGAAAATTGAAAATTGAAAATTGAGAGTTCAACTTCCGATTGTCAATGAGCAATCATCGTCTGTTATTACTTTGTTAGTTGAAATAAGAATAAAATAAAAGAGCAAGGAATTGCCTAGATAATTTTCAATTTTCAATTATCAATTTTCAATTCCCAAAGCGGTAGGCTTTGAGTAGCGTTTGGTGGCCTGATTCTTAGCACATGGGTTACCGTGGGGGCTACCTCAGTGGCTTTGACTTCGCGGTAGATATGTTGGGGTTTCAACCCGTTGCCCATAAATACCAGCGGGGTGATAACAGCATTATTGCGTATAATCTTGACTTTTTCTTTCGGATTGTCGAGGTTCACTTTCCAACCGGGTTGCAACTCGATGATCAGATCGCCCCGTCTCAGATGGTGCGTACCTTGACGGAACTTGGCGGTTCCCTCGTTCCAGTCACCCGTAAGCAAGCTTCTGCCCGTGGTGACGAGTTGTACGCCACTAAATTCCTGTATGAATTCGGCGGCCTTGTTTTGTAAAGTCGTCAAATCCAGCTTGGCGTCTTCTATCGCCTTGCGGTTTAAGTAGATCTGGTTATCGTAGTATCCTTGTACCCAACTGGTATGTTGGCCGTAAATGGCCATCAAGTACATATTAAGCAGGGCCAAACAACGTTTCGGGTGGAACTCGCCACCGTTCACCATCAGACCGTCCGGATAAGACTCCTCGCTTTTATAATAACCGGAACCGGTGAAGACTACCAATGTATTGGCCAAGCCCACTTTCTTGTCGATCGTATCCAATAGCTTCTCGATGTCTTGATCGAGTTGGTAATACGTATCTTGAATCTCCCGGGTGTATTCCTTGCTCATCGTACCCCGGTAATTGCCCGCGTAGTACGTGATAGACAACATATCCGGGCAACTGCGTGTACCAAACCCTCCGTACTCTAGGAACTGGAGGGCCAAACGATTGATCTCCTTATTGATGAACGGCGAGGTCTTCAGGTTCGGATAGCAGTTCGCAAACTTCTCGCTGAACGTATAGCGGAAAGGTAGATCGTCTAATACGTAAGGAAAGGCATTGTATTTCTCCATTGGAAGGGTAGGAGTCCATACCATGGTTTCCAAGCGTGACGCCAAAGATTCCGGGCCGTTATTATAGCGGTCTACGTACCAAGGGATTCCCTTATAATACGTCGTGGTAGCCCATTTCCCGTTGGTGTTATCCATCCAGAAAGCTCCGTTCGCCGCATGTCCGGCGGAAAGGATGGCGCTCTCGGCATCCGGGGCGATGGAATATACGTCGCTTCTTCCTTGAGAGGCGATTTTCAACTCGTCGCCGATCGTGGAACTGAATAAATTCTTGGGCGAATAATTCTCTTTCGTGTAATTACCCAGATATTCGGGATCATTTAAGATCGAGACCTCTTTCTCTTTCTCGAAATCAAACGTCTTATCTCCGGCGATCCCGCTGAAGCAAGGGTTGCTTCCGGTAAAAAGAGTCGCGAACGCACTGGCTTGGTCTATGTCAGAGAACTCGAAGCGGATATTGTTATACACCAACCCTTCGTTCATCAAACGCTTGAAGCCCCGTTCGCCAAATGTATTATAAAAGTATTCTATATAGTCGCCCCTTAGCTGATCCACGGTAATACATACCACCAGTTTGGGGGTACGTTGCTGCGCCTCAAGGTTTGTTACCACGAGGATAGCGATAAGTGACGTTATAATTTTTCTCATCCGATTCTCCATATCTTTCTGTAAACACCCCAACCCGAACGAACCCAAATCGAGGCTACAAGCGGAATAAAGGCACTGTTTAGATGTTGCGGAATGAAATACCATCCCAGTAACATCAGCGTAAGCGCCGCAAAGTTAATAAAATGATAGTAATATGCAGCCTTCTTCAGCTTTTTTACGCAAAACAAAATAACAGCGATCAAATCGAGCGGCTGTAACCATACCAAAGACCAGTTCGGCCACGTGCAGGGATGGACGGATATGAAGCTAAGAAAGAAGAGGATGACACCTCCGGCTCCGGCTACCGAGAAAAGGACACAATCCACCCAGAGGAAGTATTTTTTTTTGCGCCATTCGATCCAAGTAAGCCCTAAAACGATTCCGAACAGAAGCCAAGCGCAGACTAAAGGGGTGAATAAATCCCAGATATCTTTTTCCGGCTCGTCGGCTTCCCCGGCTCCGATCACGTGGGTCTCGCTCACTAATGGGCGGATCGTCCCGTCCGGGTCTGTGATGGTGGCTTTCGCGAACGCCTCTTTTAGATAAGGGGGGAGGAAGAGCATCTCGTGCTGGGTGGCCTCCCGGTCGGTGGGGCTGCCTAGCGCTAGGTCGCATCCGAATGTGAGCCACGGATGGTTTCGGGTGCAATAATTAATAAGATCCCGGAAGGTCTGGGATTGATAGGGATACTGATAATCTACGCTCCCGTCGATCTCCTTTTCCAAGATCGCGGCAGGGCGGGTAGCGCAATTATCGAAGAAGAAGTTATAACGATATACCCTGTTCTCCGGCCTGTAATTAATAAGGAGGGCATCCCATATATGCTCTTTCTCTTCTTGGGTGAGGTTCAATACTTGCTCCGTGATGTCGCTGCCCCGCATTTGGTATTCGATCACGTAGTCTTGGAAATCGGCCACTCCCAGTTTATAATCCGTCTCTCCTTTAGCGAATCGGTAGATAAAATTAGGCTTGGAGAAATCAAATATACCGTAATTGAATATATAATCTATATTTTGCTTGGGATCGTATATGCGTAGAGCGGCATGCCCGTACACGGTGAATACCTCTTCATCGTACGGTGCGCTGGTCATCAGACTGATACGGGCTTCCTCGCTCAGTTTGGGTTGCGCCATCGCCGATAGGGAAAGAATCCCCAGCAGGAATAGAAATATGCTTTTTGTCATTCTCTTCTTGATTATTTGTCGCAAAGGTAGATTATTTTTCTTAAACAGTATAGATCGTTTAAGCATAACATATGACTTTATGTCGAGAAAAGAGATAGCTTTGTTTTTATTATAAAGGGAAAAGGAAACTTGGTTACGTCTTTGATTATAAGAATGTTGCAGTTTTTATGGATTTTTTTAAAAGAAACTTTAGTTTCTTCTAGGGAAAACAAAAGTTTTCCTATGAGGAAACAGAAGTTTCCCTTGCACAAAACTCTAGTTTCTAGCTAGAGAAACAGACGTTGCTTTTAGAAGGAGCATTGAGGAGATAAAACAAAATTAGGCGACCATCCTTATTTGGATAATCGCCTAATGCCTGATAGAGCGGTAGGCGAGGCTCGAACTCGTGACCCTCAGCTTGGGAAGCTGATGCTCTACCAACTGAGCTACTACCGCATTGCGAGTGCAAATGTATACAAATCTTTCTTTTTTTAGTAACTTTGGCGAGAAAATTTTATAAAAAAGAATTAAGTATGGAAAAACTAGTCTTGATAAAGGTAGGAGGGAAGATCGTGGAGGAAGAGGAAACGCTTCGTCGGTTATTGAACGATTTCGCCGCTATCGAGGGATACAAGGTCTTGGTTCATGGGGGGGGGCGCTCGGCTACGAAGCTCGCTGCCCAATTAGGGATCGAGAGCAAGATGGTGAACGGTCGTCGTATTACGGATGCCGAGACCTTGAAGGTCGTGACAATGGTCTATGGAGGCTTGGTGAATAAAAACATCGTAGCGGGCTTGCAGGCATTGGGTGTAAACGCTTTAGGCTTGACCGGGGCGGATATGAATTTGATGCGCTCCGACAAACGTCCCGTGGCAGAGGTGGATTATGGTTTCGTAGGCGACGTGAAAGAGGTGAACGCTGATTTGCTAGCTTCTCTTATCCATCAGGGCATCGTGCCGGTACTGGCTCCTCTTACCCATGATAAGCAAGGCCATATGTTGAATACGAACGCCGATACGATAGCGGGGGAAGCCGCTAAAGCATTGGCGAAACATTTTGAGGTGACATTGATGTTCTGCTTCGAGAAGAAAGGGGTCTTGCGGGACGAGAAGGATGATGAGAGCGTGATTCCAGAAATCGATCGTATAGCGTTTAAGGAATATGTAGAACAAGGGGTTATCCAAGGGGGCATGATCCCGAAGCTGGAAAACGCTTACCAAGCGATAGACGCCGGGGTGAAGCAAGTGATTATTACGCAAGCCTCGGAGATTCACCAAGGAAAAGGGACGAGAGTTTTTTAAATAGATGAGGGGCTATTGATGGCCCCTCACACATTATAATTAATAGGTCAATCAAAGACTTCGTATCTTGATATTGCGGAACCAAATTAATGAATCCCCGTGTTTTCCTTGTAATCCGATAAATCCTTTAGTCGGCAATTCGGCGAAAGGTTTGGGCAACCAACTTGGGATATCGCTTCCATCCGGGTTCTTGGTCCCTGAAGTCCATTTGCTCATATCCATTTCGGTAACTTTCTTTCCGTTGAGGATAACCATGATATGTTGCCCGGCGCATTTAATACGCATATGATTCCACTCCCCGGGTTTTTTGACTACCTTGTCTTGCACGGCGCCTAGATGCCCGTAAATGGCTCCACATTTCTCATACGGTTTGCCGTTTCCCCATTTTTCGCAATGGTCGTCCGCTATCTGTATTTCTACCGAGTTGGGTATCCAATCCTTCGTATCCGTACAGTAAACGACTACGCCGCTGTTCGTGCCCACGTCCGTCTTGAAATCAAGATCCAGCTCGAAGTTCTCATATTCATCCTTTGTCCAGATAGACTCGTCCTTCACGGCACCTAACACGCCATCAGTCTCGCTCCAAACTTCCGGATTGTAGTTGGCGTTTTCCAGATTTTTACCGAAGAGAGGCTTCCATTTATTGTTATCCGCCGCGAATGAGGAGAATGTGCCAGCTACGCACCATAAAGTAGCCATGGCTAAAAGAAAATGTTTCATGCTATTAGTTTTAAAGATTTACGTGAGGCAAATGTATTCATTTATTTTGGAAGAAACATAGTCTCCGAAGAACGATTTTATTTACAAGTGAAAGCAAAATAGGTTGAAATACTATGATTCTTAAGGGGATCTTCTTTTTTTTCATCAAGATCAAATGGTTTGTTAAAATGATATTAAAATCTTGCATAATCTTTATTATTGTAAAATAGATTAACTAAAAATTACCTATTGCTTGATTCATTTTGTGTTATTATGATATAACTGTTGTAGCAAAATATGCATTTGGGAGAGTTGAAAATGACGTTATGAAATATATTTAGCTGTTTTAATGACATAAAATCATACTATTATTTGTTTTTAACAGAAAATATTCTTTATATTTGCGGTGTGAATATTAGTTGTATATATGATTGTATGTTAAAAATGAACGAGTGTTTTAGTGTGATTTTATATATATGTATGTATATTTCTACTGTTTTAAACTAAGTTCTTCGGAAACTATGGTGAGTTATATGTGAATTTTGATTTAAATAATTAATTGTTAAACAAAAAGTGTGTTTATGAGAAGGTTGACTTTTTTGTTATTATGCTTGTTTATAGGCATAGGAGTCGCAACGGCACAGACGATGAAGGTAACGGGCAATGTTATATCATCGGAAGATCAGCAACCCGTGATCGGTGCGGCTGTGGTCGTTAAAGGCACTACGATTGGTACGGTTACGGACTTTGAGGGAAACTTTAGTTTAGATGTACCGAGAGACGCTAAGATGATCTTCATTTCTTATGTGGGATTGAAAACAAAGGAAGTCCCAGTGGCATCCGTGATCAACGTTGTTTTGGACTCGGATTCAAAAGCGTTGGATGAGGTGGTTGTAACCGCTATGGGTTTGACTCGTGAGAAGAAAGCCTTGGGTTATGCCCTGCAAGAGGTGAAATCTGATGAGTTGACAAAAGCTGGCCAACAGAGCTTGGCGACCTCACTTTCCGGTAAGATCGCCGGTGTGCAGATTACTTCTCAAGGTGGACAGGTTGGTGCGTCGCAGAATATCGTGGTTCGCGGTAATTCCTCTTTTGGTAATAACCAACCGTTGATCGTTGTGGATGGTGTGCCTATCGCTAATGATAACGCGAAAGGTGCCACTGTAAACTTGGGTTCCGGCTTGAATGATATTAATCCGGAGGATATAGAGTCTATCTCTGTGTTAAAGGGTGGATCTGCCGCTTTGTATGGTATGCGTGCAGGTAATGGCGTTATCTTGGTTACTACTAAATCCGGTAAGAAAGACAAGGGTGTATCTATCTCTTATGAGGGTGATATCACGATTGACCGGGTTTATAATTTGCCTAGATTGCAGAATAAGTACGGACAAGGTTATTACGCTTCCGAGTATGATTGGAAGGAAGCGCAAGCGGGGGGATATTCTGGCGATTATCAAGCTTTTGCCTTGGAGAATGGTTACAATTATGTAGATGGTATGGGGAGTGGTATCAACGATAACGCCGATGAGTCTTGGGGACCTCGCTTGGATATCGGATTGAATTTGCCGCAATACAATAGCCCGGTGATCGATGGCGTGCGTCAGGCTACTCCTTGGGTTTCCAGCCCGGACAATATCAAGAATTTCTTCCAAACGGGTTATTCTATGAATCATACGGTGGCTTTGTCTGCCTCTACGGATAAAACCTCTACACGTGCGTCTTTATCTTTCCGAGATCAAGGCGGTACGACCCCGAATACCGATCAGAAGCGCTATGCTATGGCGGTGAACACGAAAATGACGTTTAATAAGTATATTGATTTCGACTTGTCCGCGAATTATATCCGCACGAAAAGCGCGAACTTGCCGGGTACGGGATATAACAGTACGAATGCTTTGCAGTCTATCATGCAGTGGTTCGGGCGTCAGGTTGATTTGAAGGATTTGAAGGATAATTGGGATCAAGTGGATGAGTATGGAAAATATACGCATTATAATTGGATACAGTCTTTCCATGCGAATCCGTATTGGACATTGAATAAGAATACCAATAGTTACGATCGTAATCGTTTCTATGGCAAGACCTCTTTGTATATCAAACCGACCGATTGGTTAAAGTTTGAAGGGCGTATGGGCTTGGATCACTACGATTCTAATCAGTTCTCTCGTATTTTATGGAATATCGACTATCCGAATGGATATTTCCGTAGCTTCGACCGTTCGATGACTGAGTTTAACGCGGACTTCATCGCCTACGTGAACAAGAATTTCGGTGATTGGGCCTTGAATGGTTTGGCTGGAGCCAACTATCGTGATTATCAAACAGCTATCATGGGGACAGGTGCGGACGAATTGACCGCAGAGGGATTGTTTACCGTAGCGAACGCTCACGGAACCCCGTACACCTTGAATGACCATGAGAAACGTCGTTCAAACTCTGTATACGCTAATGCCTCTATCGGCTACAAGAATATGGCTTATGCCGAGGTAAGTGTCCGTAATGACTGGGACTCTACGATCAAGGACGCTTTCTTCTATCCTTCTTTCAGTGGTAGCTGGATCTTGACCGAGACATTCCCCGGATTGCAAAATGGCGATTATTTGAATTTCTTGAAATTGCGTGGTGGTTGGGCAAAGATCGGTTCCGCAACGGACCCGTATCGTTCGAACGCTTATTATTCATTGATCAGTTCTTCGTTCAATGGTACTACATTGTTCTATAATCCGACAATCCTTCCTCCTACAAATCTTCGTCCGGAGAGCGTAAAGACTTGGGAAGTTGGTGTTGAGGCTAATTTGTTCAACAATCGTTTGCATATTGATGCCGCATATTATAATAAGGTGACGAGCGATCAGATCATGAATGCGAACGTGGCTACCTCTACCGGTTATACCTCTATGTATATCAACGCTGGAAAGATCAGCAACAAGGGTGTCGAGTTGCAGGTATCCGGTGATATCATCAAGAATCCGAAGGGATTCAACTGGACGGCTACGTTGAACTGGGCGAAGGATAAGAGCCGAATCGATGAGCTTTATACAGATCCCGTTACCGGACAGTCCTTGGACGCTTACCAAATCGGTAGTAGCTGGAGCGTGAAGAACTATGCTATGGTCGGTAAGAGCTGGGGTACTTTGGTAGGTACTGGTTACGTATATAATGAGGATGGCTCGATCTTGGTAGAGGATGGTATTCCTGTGTACGAGGCCGGAAAAGAGATCGGTGATGTTACACCGAAGTGGTTGGCTGGTTTCAGCAATGAGTTCTCTTATAAGGATTGGAGCTTCGGTTTCTTATTGGATTTCCGTTTGGGTGGTGACGTGTATTCTGTTACACAAGCATTCGGCTCTCAGACCGGTATCTTGAAACATACGGCAGAAGGCGATTTGCGTGAAAATGGCGTCGTGCTTGGCCAGAATTATATGACGGACAAGGTCTTCAAGACCGCTGATGGTAAGATTAATGATGTCGCTGTCAACGCGGAGGACTTCTTCTATAATTATTATACGATTTGTGAGATGTCTGTATTCGATGGTTCTTACTTGAAGTTGCGTGAGGCTCACCTGACGTATAATTTCCCGAAATCAATTCTAGAGAAGACTAAATGCATTAAGGCCGCGCATGTATCATTGGTTGGTACGAACCTGGCGTTGCTTTGGGTGCATAAGTCAAATATCGCTCATATTGATCCGGAGTCAACAAGTACCGGTGGCGATGATCCCGAGACTACGGCTACAAACCGAGGATTCAACTCAGGTGTAGGTTTTGAGTCCAACTCTTATCCTCCTTCTCGTAGCTTTGGTCTTAAGTTAGGTGTAACATTTTAATCAACATTAATCTGAGGAATTTAATATGAAAAGATATATCAAGAATTTCATGATGGCTATGATGGTCGGCGCTACTGTATTCGGTAGCTCGTGTACCGATTCGTTTGAGGAGGTCAATACAGACCCGGATAGCCCTACGGATGTGCCTACGACGAATCTTCTGGCGTATTCTTTATATTACACATCCTATCGTCTGTATGATCGGTGGTTTGCGATGGATGAGCCGATGACTTTCTGCGGATATGCTTCGAAGATGACTTATATCGACGAGTCCCGCTATAATTTCCGTACGGGTGTACAGGATACGAACTGGGAGTATTTGTATCGTATATTGAATAACCTGAAAGATATCGAGAAGCGTGCCACGTTTAATGAGACTCCTAATATGCTGAACGTATCGAAGGTTATGCAGGTTCATTTGATGCAGGTGGCCACGGATCGTTGGCGTGATGTCCCTTATACGGATGCCGCTAAGATGACGGATGGGGTCTTGCAGCCGAAATACGATAAGCAAGAGGATATTTATCCGGGCTTATTGGCTACGTTGAAGGAGGCTGCGGATGGTTTTGCCGATGGTGGTAGTGATGACTTAGGCGAAGGGGACTTGTTATTCGGTGGCGATATCGAGAAATGGCAGAGATATTGTAATTCTATGCGTCTTCGTTTAGCGATGCGTATCTCGGAGGTTTCCCCGGCGTTGGCTAAGGAGACCGTAGAGGAAGTCATGGGTAATCCCACTAAGTATCCGATCATGGAAAGCAACGATGATAATGCTTTCTTCTGGTGGATCGGAACAGACCCCAACTATTACGAACCGATGGCGGACGGCTATCGTACACGTAAGACGGAGTATTGTGCCGCTGACGTGATCGTGGATCATATGAATACACGTGAGGACCCTCGTCGCTCATCTTATTTCCAACCCACAAAAGAAAGTGTGGAGGCAGGTGAGCCTAAGTATGTAGGTTATACGATCGGGGCGAAAGCGAATGCGGTAGCTTCTAAATATTCCATTTGGGGAGCACGTTTCTTTACGGACTTGGCTGGTTTTTCTCCTTATATGCGTGTCGCCGAGCCTTGGTTCTGTGTCGCTGAGGCATCTATGTTGGGATGGAATACCGGAATCTCTGCGGAGGACGCATACAATAAGGCTGTTACCTATTCCATGGAAGAGAATAGCGTATCTGCCGAAGATATAGCTAATTACCTTGCGAATGCGGGTAAGTTCACGAATGATAAGAAACAGATTTATTATGAGGAATGGGTTGCCATGTTCAAGCAAGGCATGGAAGGTTGGTCTTTGTATCGCCGTACAGGTGTGCCAGACAACTTGTATCCGGCTCCGGGCCGTCCGGCAAACTATTCTAATCATAACGTGCCTCCATTCCGCTCTCCGTATCCTGATAAGGAGCGTAATTTGAACAGTGCGAACTGTGCTCCCTTCGATGCGGAAGTCGTGGATAATTTGTGGGGTAAACAAATGTGGTGGGATACACGTACAGGCGTTCATTAACAACCAGTTAACATAGACATACCAAGAGCCTGTATGCTATAGGGGGGCTGCTCGAGATGAGTGGCCCTTTTTTTGTCATTATGTGGTTGTTTTTAAATAAACTATGTACCTTTGTCCGGTTTATTTAGAAAAAACATGGAAAAAGAAGGAAAGATGGTAGTCGATATCAAGAATATCGTTACTCGTTTGCCGGAATTGCGGTTTACGGCTCCCGTGAGTTGGCGGATTGATGAAGGACAGCAATGGGCCGTGATCGGTCCGAATGGCGCAGGTAAAACCTTGATAGCGGATATTATGCAGCGTAAATTCGCTTTTAAGGAAGGAGAGGTCGTATTCGCCGGAGACGGGAAAGTCAGTGATTTTATCAAAAGTATAGCGTTTAAAGATATATATTCATTAGCGGATTGCCGGAATTCTTATTACCAACAACGTTGGCATTCCACAGAGACGGAGGAGATGCCTACTGTCGAGGAATTGTTGAAGGAATATGCCGGCTCTGATAATTTAGCGAAGATATTGACTCTTTTCGGTATAGAGGATTTATTGCCTAAGCGGTTGATCTTCTTATCAAGTGGTGAATTACGAAAATTCTTGATTGTCCGGACGTTGCTTAGTTGTCCTCGTGTCTTGATCTTGGATAATCCTTTTATCGGCTTAGACGCTCCTTCCCGGGATTTATTGGTAGAGATGCTAGGGCAAATGACAAAATTGGATGGCGTTCAAGTTGTCTTGTTATTATCTAACCCCAATGACATACCGGCAATGATCACGCATGTATTGCCTATCCATGATCGTACTTGCTTGCCTTCGCTGACTCTAGAGGAGTTTATGTCGGATACGGAATTAATCGCCCGTCTTTTTCCAACGGAAGGCATTCATGCATGCGAGGAAGTTGGTAAGGTTCGTTTACCTGTGGATATGAACAAGATAGCCTCTTCCCATGAGGTGACTTTACGCATGGAACATGTGAAAATACGCTATGGTAGCCGTACGATCTTGAAAGATTTGGATTGGGAAATCAAGAACGGGGAGAAGTGGGCGTTATTCGGTCCGAATGGCGCTGGTAAATCTACCTTGCTGAGTTTGGTTTACGCGGATAATCCCCAGTCGTATGCGAATACGTTGTATTTGTTTGATAGAAAGAGAGGTTCCGGGGAAAGTATTTGGGATATCAAGAAGCGTATCGGATATGTATCGCCGGAGATGCACTTATATTATAAAGAGAATGTCCCTACCTTGAATATTGTCGGTTCCGGCTTTTTCGATTCGATCGGTTTGTTTCGTAAGTGTAATGCGGAGCAAGAAACGGTAGCCTTGGAGTGGATGAAAGTTTTTGGTATCGAACATTTGAAAGACCGTTTATTCTTGACCTTATCATCGGGAGAACAACGTTTGGCTTTATTAGCGAGAGCTTTCGTGAAAGACCCCGATTTAATTATATTAGATGAGCCTCTCCATGGTCTGGATGTGAGCAATAAGAAAAAGGCGGCTGCTATTATCGAGCAATTCTGCGATCGCCCGGGAAAAACCTTGATTTACGTAACCCATTACCCGCATGAATTACCTGCTTGTGTAGACAAGCGGTTCGAGCTAGTGAAGCATGCGTAAATTATCCTTATAAGGACTTGAAAAAAACATAGTTATGATTTTTCAAAAGATAAGTATGAATTGAAAAAATCATAACTATGAATTTATAAGGTCATTTAACGGCTACCACCAGCCCACCAGACCGGTTCACTGTATACATATTGGCCATCGCCAACAGCTTCCTTGATATTGTTATTTGCTGTTGCGTCGCCAGAGCCATAAATGAAGCGTAATGGGAATTTACCTTTATTCTTTAATGTGATAAAATCCTCACCCGCCGCTTTTAATCTACGATAATCGTTATAAGCCTCGACAGCCTCACCTGATGCGCCAAAGAAAGCAAGATATTTCTGGATCATGGTTTCTTTCAGCGGGTTAGCCTCGAATAACGTTTTTACGTTCTTATCAAAATATTCAGCGGCAACCTCTTCTGTTAGATCTGCTTTTGCTGTAGCTCCTCCATAATTTAATAAATCCGGGCAATTGATCGTTGCTTGGATGGAACGGTTCGTGTTATTAAAAGCGACTTGTATCGCTTCTTTTAGTACAGGCTCAGCCTCGTCTTTTTTATTCAATCGACAAAGAGCTTCTGCTTTTAGGAATAATAATTCATGATAACTTAGCATCATTGTCGGAGCTAAAGAAGAGCCATAAAATATGGAAGTGTCGTATGTGAATTGCACTTGTTCAGGCTTTCCGTTTGGTGCGGCGTTAACCTCTGAAGGATCTTCACGTTGTACCCAGTCCGGATCCATAAAGGTACGTGTTCCCCTTGGATCGTTACGTTCTACAAACTTTTCCACTATACTTTGGCTAGCGGCTAGAGCATCACGAGTAAAGCAAAATCCAAATAGAGGATTGATATTGGTTACACCATCATAGAAATTAAATTTTAACTCTTCGCTTGAAGATTCAAACGATTTAGATATGCAATCTAGGACAGTGTTCAATGATGCGGTCTTGTCTGATGCTCTATTTAAGAGATGCATTGTTAATCGGGCTTTTAAGGCGTAAGCCGCTTTTTTCCATTTACCTCCATCGCCCCCATAAGCCAGATCATTTGTTCCTACCGCTCCCATGGCATCTGTGCCATCGAAATTACTGATAGCGTCATCTATCAATTTAAAGATGTCGCTGTAAATAGATTCTTGAGAGTCTATTTTAGGCTGCATGCTAATATTCATATCGCAAGCTTCTGTCCAAGGTACATCTCCAAATAAATCGGTAAGTACCGCCAGGTTATAGGCGGCGAAAAACTGTCCGATTCCTAGCGTGATTTGGTTACCAGCTTCTTCCCCTTCTCCGGAACACTTGGCTATTACGGTTTTAGCGTTCTTTAGGTTGGTATAGGTAGAAGACCATACATTATTATAAGTATTTGTCGAAGATGGTTCACCATTTCGAGTCTCGGCATTGAATAACTGATTATGAATACCTGCTTCTTGCTCAATATATACAGATGCATAAGTGGAGAAATCGCCTCCCACGGTACTGAATGCGGTAGAAGTGATCAAGTCTGTTACAATAAATTTGGCTTGTACATCCTGTGCGTGATTTTTGTCTACATTAATATCGTCCATTACGCTATCTGTACAAGAAATCATAGGAACTGCCAGCAATGCCAGAGCCAATAATCCCTTCGTTAACTTATATTTATTCATATGAGTAATCATTTTAGAATTTAACATTTAGACCAAAACCGTAACTAGAAGTTGTTGGTAATGAGAAACGTTCAAAAGAACCAGCCATATTCGTGTTTCCTTGAGTGGATTCCGGGTCTATGTTAGCAAGTTCGGACCAAACCAAGATATTTCTTGCGAAAACATTCAAGTTGACTTCTAACCATTTTTTCTGGAATACAGGATAGCTAACAGCTAATTCTCTTAACTTAATAAATGAGCTATTATATACGGAAGATTCGTTGATATTATTGATCGTCTCATAATAATGTTGCATCTCGTTTGCTCCGGATATAGGTGTCGTGTTTTTGGAACCGTCTTCCTTAACTCCTTCAACAATGAATGATCCTTCCCGATTTTCAGTGTTTTTACTTACACCGTACATGTCAAGAAGACCATTTGTTCCACAATAAATCTGTCCTCCTTGTTTCCAGTCGAATACAGCGCTAATGTTGAATTTCCACAAACGTAAATTTGTATTGAAACCAAGGATAAAATCCGGAGAGACTTTACCGATTACATCATCTTTACCAGCCATGGGAACTCCATCCTCGTCGACAATCAAGTTACCGTTATCGTCTCTTGCGTAAGAGACCCCGTATATTACCGGGAATTTATCACCAATACCCGCACGAACTTGAGGAGTCGTAAATCCGCCCAAGAAGATACTTTCTACCCCGGGAGCCAATTCATCTACGTAATTATCGATCTTACTCCAGTTGATCCCGATATTCCAATCTACATTTTTCAAACGGATTGGATTGATATTCACCGTTAATTCATGGGCGTTCGTGTGAATCTTTCCTCCATTTGTCATAAAACTGCTTGATCCCGTGGAAGATGCCAATGGTACTTCGAAAATTTGATCTTTTACATTTTGGCGAGAGTAAGTGTAATTAATCGATACCAAATTGTTGAAGAAACTAATATCCGCTCCTAGTTCATAAGAACGAGTATTTTGAGGTTTCAAATTAGGGTCGTACACGATCCCGTATTCTGTAAAAGCATTTTGACTATCGATAGGATACATCAAAGGTGTCCCGCTATAAAATCCTCCACCAAAAGAAGGAGTCGTGTAGTAGTTCTGATAGTACTTCCCGGCTTGTCCAACCTCAGCGTACGAAGCACGGATTTTCGCGTAATTTACGATTTCATTCTTTAAAGGTTCTAATTCTGTCAATATCCAGCCTACCGATACGGAGGGGTAGAAGAATGAGCGGTTGCCTGCCGGCATTGTAGATACATAGTCATTACGGCCTGTAACATTTAAATATAACATATTCTTATACGAAGCAGAAAGACTGCCAAAGAAACCTACTGTACGTTGGCTGCTCTGTTTTTCTTCATTATCTTTAGTTACGGTGTTATTGATGTGATTCCACCCCGGGAAATTATAGGTACCACCATATTGCCAGTAATATTTATTATTGTCTTGTACGATCTCATTACCCAGTAAGGCATCAAAGTCCCAAGCTTCGGAGATCTTCCATGCGTAAGTCGCGGTTAATAGAGAGTTGAACGTTGTTGTTGTCCATCCCGAGTTTTCTATCTGTCCTTTTCCGTTCGCATGTCCATATCCCCAAATATCTTGATAATGGGTCGTGTAAGCATCTACACCCATTTGATATTTTACATCTAACTTATGATTTTCGGTATTGAATTTTGTACCGAAGTTTACATATGCGTTACCAAAGAAACGATTGGTCTTTTCTGTAAATTCATTGTTGTTGACAGACCAATAGGCAGCGTCGAATCCTCCTGTGCCGCGATACGTATTTTGTTGGTATAAATTATTGGCATAATGGGATGGTATACCTGCTAAATCATAATGAGCGGGTGCGGGATATACGGTCGCCACGATACCATCGTTAGCTCCGGTAGATTTTTGGATTTTTGAATTCACGAAGTTTCCGGAAAAACCGGTAGTCCAATGCTCTTCCAATCGGGATTCCGCTGTTAATTTTACATTGTAACGATCCATGCCTGTAGTAGGGACTATACCATCTTGGGTAGTGCTACCTAAAGAAAAAGAATAAGAGCCTCTATCCAATGCTTGTGCGACATTTAATGAATTGTTCCAAGTCGTACCTAAATCAAAAAACTCTCCTATATTATCGTAAATTTGTGGAGTTGTCCAAGGATCCATCCCCGCATTGGCACGTTGAGGAACGTAATACATACCTTCATGTTTGCCCGATTGCTTGGTGTATGTATTATCCGTATTTCCTCCATAGGTGGGATCATTGGGTAATTCTGAGATTTTAGGTCCCCAACTCGTTGAAGCGTTCGGGTTGAATTTTCCGTTACTACCTTGAGCGTAGATTTTCTGAAGATGAGGTTTTCTGGAAATCTTGTCAAAACTCAAGTTAGAAGAAAATGATACTTGTGGTTTCCCTTTTTTTGCCCCTTTACCACTTTTTGTTGTGATAACGATTACACCATTAGAAGCACGGATACCATACAAGGCGGAAGCGGCTTGTCCTTTCAGGATGTTGATACTCTCGATATCGTTAGGATCGATATCGACTGCTCGGTTCGCATAATCTGCTCCGCTAACGCTATCGTAAGTACTCATGTCTGCGGCAGAAGAAATAGGCATGCCATCTACAACATATAGAGGTGAGTTATCACCCGTAAATGAACGGGCTCCACGAATCGTTATCTGAGAAGAAGCACCGGGCATACCACTAGATGGCTTGATCTCTAATCCGGAGACTTTTCCTTGTAAAGCACCTGATAGGCTGGAGTTTGCCGCTTGTGTTAATTCATCAGATTTTACATCTTGTACCGCATAACCTAAAGCTTTTTTCTCTTTGGAGATGCCCATGGCCGTAATAACGACTTCACTTAAATTTTGTGTCCCTGCTTGTAATTCTACTTTCATGATAGATTCAACAGGAACTTCTTTAGCGACCATGCCCACATACGAGAACACCAGAGTCTTCGCGGAACATGTTATTTTTATGTTATTTTAATTTTATGCTTAGTCTTCGCGGAACCTTGTTATGTGTTTATTTGAATGTTATATGTAAAACAAATATTTAAATTTAATAATAATTAAATGATATTCAGGTGATTAAATAAATCTATAAGGCTAGTGATGAGAATTTATTTCATTGAAAAACAAGCTTTACCGCATTTTTAGACTAGGATGTTCATAGGGTCGAACTCGAAACAGAACCTCAACAAATAACTCTATATTTATCTATATTCACCCGATTCCCCATGGAAAGAAGGTTTTACAGATCGAAATATGACTCCATTTTCTACCCAATTTTCTTATTTTGCCATTTTATTCATTTTTTTTAATTATTTGTTTGCTATAACAGATTTATTATTACATTTGCAAATTGACAAACCTTAATATTGTTAAGTTCCAAATAAAATTATGTGAATTAGTTATATGTAAGTTAAACAAAAAAAGAGTGTGTCTATGAAAAAGTTGACTTATCTTTTACTATGCCTAGTTTTAGGCATTGGATTGGCCACGGCTCAGACGAGGAAAGTGACAGGAACTGTTATTTCCGCCGAAGACAGTGAACCAATTATTGGTGCGTCTGTAATAGTCAAGGGTACTACTACAGGAACAGTAACGGATTTTGATGGTGCGTTCAGTTTGGATGTACCAAGTTCCGCGAAGACTCTGGTAATTTCTTATGTGGGTATGATTGCCCGTGAGGTTCCGGTACAAGATGTGTTGAGGGTAGTTCTTCAGTCTGGTACTCAGAATCTTGAGGAGGTGGTCGTAACTGCTATTGGTATGAAAAAGCAGGAAAAGGCCTTGGGCTATGCTTCTTCTACTGTAAAGAGTGATGATTTGGTTGCCGCTAAATCCGGATCTGTAATGTCTGGCTTAAGTGGTAAGGTTGCGGGTGTAAATATTTCGAATTCAGGTGGTACCGGATCTTCCCAGAAGGTTATAGTACGTGGTATCAGCTCGTTTAGCGCAAACCAACCTTTGTATGTAGTGGATGGTGTACCTATCATGAATGACTTTTCTGGTAGCGGTACAGAATCGGGAGCGTTGAACAATACGGTAGATTTTGGTAACTCCGCTAACGATATTAACCCGGAAGATGTAGAGTCTGTTACCGTATTAAAAGGTGCTTCCGCAACGGCTTTATATGGTTCTCGTGCGGCGAATGGTGTAATCATGATTACTACGAAACGTGCCGGTGCAGAGAAATTAACCGTTACTTATGATGGATCTTTTATGGGATCAAATGTATTACGTGTTCCGCAAACTCAGGATCGTTTCGGTCAGGGTTGGCCAGATTGGAGCCCGATGGAAAATGGTTCTTGGGGACCGGTTTTAGATGGTCGTGAGCATGCTTGGGGCGCTTTCTCTGATGGAACGAAAGGTAACTTGACTCCTCTGACGAAGCCTTTCTCTTATGTGAAGAATAACATGCGTGATTTTTATCAGAACGGTTTTGAGGCAAACAATAACGTATCCATTCGTATGGGTAATGATAAGTTAGGCTTGGTGGCTTCTTATGGAAATGTAAGCTCTACTGGTGTCATGCCTATGAATTCTGATAAATATCAACGTAATACGATTTCTTTAAGAGGTAATGCTAAATACAAACGTTTTTATTCGGAGGTAAACTTCAATTATGTACGTAAGGATGTAACCCGCCCAAGTACAGGACAAGGTGGCGATGGTGCTACGATGTTTCAAGAAATATTGCAACATGCTACAGACGTGGATATTTCTTCTATGGCAGATTACAATAATCCATATTATAATATGGATAACTTCTATACGGCCTATGCGACCAATCCTTATTGGGTTTTGGCCAATAACCAAAATAAATTCCAAGATGACCGTATATATGGAAAGATTGAGATGGCATTCGATATTATGGATGGATTGAAAGCGGTTGGACGATTTGGTGGAGACTTCTCCAATTCACGCCAGCGTAAATGGAACCAAAAAGCTACATACGCTCCGGGTTCTTGGAGTGATTTAGGGGGGAAGAATCCTGAGGCCGGAACTTATACCGAGAGAACGGAATATTACGGACAGATAGATGCTACCGCTTATTTGAACGCGGATTATAAGATTGGTGAGGATATCTCTTTAGGAGGTGTAGTTGGTTGGAACTTGAATCAGCGCAACATGTCTTATTTGAATTCTTATTTGTATGGTTTGCAACAAGAAGGTTGGTTTAGCTTGGCCAATGGTGCGGATAAGCCTCTTACCGAATCGTATCGGGAGTCCCGTCGCTTGGTGGGTTTGTTCGCCCAAGCGGAGTTTGGATTTAAAAACTATTGGTTCGTAAATGCTTCTATCCGTAATGACTGGTCTTCTACGTTGCCTGTGGGCAAGAATAGCTTCTTCTATGGTGGTTTGAATACCTCTTTGATCGTTACGGATCTGTTTACGGACTTACAATCAGATGTCTTGAATTTCTTGAAGATACGTGCCGCTTGGGGTAAGACGGGTAATGACGCTCCGATCTATAGAACATCCGCTTATTATATCCCTACGCAGATTAGCATGGGCTTTGGTGATTTATATTTGCCGATTAACAGCGTGATGGGTATGACAGAGTCTAATCGTTTACCAAATACAGATTTGAAGCCGGAGATCACGACGGAGTGGGAGCTTGGTTTGACAACCCACTTATTTAATAACCGGATCAACTTAGATTTCGCTTATTATAATAAAGATACAAAGGATCAGATTATCTCGGCAGCTTTAGCTCCGGAGACTCGCTATACAAGTATGACTCGTAATGTAGGTAAAATCAATAACCACGGTGTTGAGGTAGCCTTGAACTTAATCCCGGTACAAGTGAAAGATTTTGAATGGGAATTAGGTGTTACATTTACGAAGAACTGGAGTGAGGTAAAGGAACTTTGGGGTGATGTACAGGAATATGTCTTGAAATCTGGCTACTCTGTGGACTTTGTTGCGGAGGTAGGACAGCCTTTAGGTGTTTTCAAGGTGCCTAAAGTAGCTACCACGGATGATGGTAAGACGATTGTCACCAGTGCGGGTCTTCCGCAAATTGCGTCAGGGGAAAAAGAAGTGGTAGGCTCTTCTGCTCCAAACTTCTTAATGGGATTCAATACTCGTTTCACATGGAAAGATTTCTCATTAAGCGCAGTCTTTGATTGGAGAGATGGTGGATACTTCTATTCTTATACTTCTCAATTGTTGACATTTGCCGGAAACTCTACGATGACGGCTTACAATGATCGTCAATCATTCGTAATCCCGAATTCTGTGAAGGTGGTAAATGGCGAGTATGTAGAGAATAATATTCCAGTCACTCGCTCTAACATGTATAACTATTGGAATAATGCCTCTAACTCGGCTCAATACAAGAATTGGGTGTTGCCAAAGGATTATTTTAAATTGAGAGAGATTACTTTATCTTACAACTTCCCGAAACGGATTATGAAAAAAACTCCGTTGACAGCGCTGCAAGTTAGCTTAATCGGTAGAAACTTATTTATGTGGACTCCGAAAAAGAACAACTTTGTGGATCCGGAAAGTACGAACTATGGTAATGACATTTACTCAGAATTGGGTGAGTTCGCTTCTGCTCCGACAACTCGTACATTTGGTGGTGGTGTGAAAGTGACATTTTAACTAATTAGAAAAGATAAAGAATATGAAAAAATTGAATTTATTATATGTTGGATTAGTGAGCAGTTTGCTACTTACCTCTACGGCTTGTAGTGACTACTTAGATATCAATGATAATCCGAACTATCCGTCTGATGTGACCGCATCTACTTTGCTTCCTTCCGGAATAGCTTCTACGATCGGTGTATTAGGCAGTAGCTATGAACTATATGGCGGTATGTGGTCTCAGCATTATATGCAAGGTCAGACTTCGAACCAGTATAATACGATTTGTAACTATAGTATTACGAATACGGCGGAAAGTCGTATGTGGACAACATTGTACTCTATGGCTCTTCCTGATTTAGACTTAGTCATTAAGCAATCGGAGGAGAGCGGTGAGTGGAACTATTGGGCGATCGCTAAGGTTATGATGGCTTTTGATTATCACATCTTGGTTGATACATATGGATCTATTCCATTTACGGAGGCATTGAAAGCTGATGAAGGTATTTTCAACCCGAAGTTTGATGATAGTAAGACTGTCGTGTATCCGGGTATTTTGGCCATGTTGGACGAGGTTATCGCTAAATCAGGTGAGCTGGAGTCTGCTTCTTTACCTGCTATATCTTCTCAGGATTTCATTTTCGGAACGGCTAAGGGCAATGATATGAAAAAATGGGTATCTTTTGCGAAGAGTTTGAAATTGAAATTGTTGATGAGAGACTTTGACGCTAATAAATCTGCTATCCAGGCATTGTTGAATGAAAATGATTTATTGACGGTTGATGCCAAGATGGATCTTTTCATGGATTTGGAGAATAAATCAAATCCGTTATATGAGAACGACCGTCGTAAATTGAATACGAAAAACAATATCCGTGCTTGCGCTACTCTTTGTGAGTATATGAAGAAATATGAGGATCCTCGTCTGGCTGATTTCTTTAATCCGAATGAGGATGGCAGTGGAACGACTTCTTTGAAATGTGGTGATCGCCCGACTGAATTGAAGACAAACCAAGTTTCGATTGTGGTATTGGAGCCTACGGATCCTGTTTATCTGATGTCTGCGGCCGAAGTCGCTTTCTTAAAGGCAGAAGCTTATGCCCGCTTAGGTGATTCTGGCAAGGCAAAAGAGAATTATGATAAGGGTGTAACCTTAGCTTTCGAGCGTTGGGGAAAAGATGCTTCTTCCTTTATCGCTGCTGGGGGTGCATATGAGTTTAATAATAAAGATCAGAACTCAATGTTGACATCGATATTGACTCAAAAATGGATTGCCGCTACTCGTTGTCAGGCTTGGGATTCTTGGTTTGATATCAACCGTACGGGTATTCCGGCTTTGGGATCTACATTCCCGGATGAGGAAGGTTATGTATGGGGACAATTGACTCCTTGTATTGGTTCTGCTTTGGGCACAGGCGAGTATCCTCGCCGTATGATGTATCCGAAAACATCTTCCGATAGCAATAGTAATACTCCGGATGTTCTTCCTTTGCAAGAGAAACAATGGTGGCATAAATAAGGTGGGTCTATTTATTTAACGTATAAAGAGAAATGATATGAAACAGATAAAAAAAATACTGACAGTTTTACTTGCGATGATCACTTTGACGGCGTGTGAAACTTATGGTGATTATGAAACGGAATATGCGGTTATTTATCCTCTTTGCGGGGAATGGATCGTAGATGTTTACGACGCAAGTGGCCAAGTCGTGCAAGAAGGCGTGACCTGTAATACGTATAACACCTCGGACAATGCGGTGGATAAGATGTGGGTGAAAATGGGTACGGCTGCCGTGAACTATGGTATTTTAGGAAAAGTAAACTGCAATGTGGCTAATAAGGATTTTAGTGGGGATAATATTCTGAATCTCGTAGATTCTACGGACGGAAGTACTTCTTCTTCCACATGCTCTATATCGGGAGGAAAGGTGGTATTGAATGGTTATGATACACCTACCGGATATAAAGCGGATGCGATTGAATTTACGATGACCAACTCCAAATATCCAGGTGAAACATTGACTGTAAAAGGCTTTCGTAAGACAGGATGGGCTGGTGAAGATTATTGATTTTTAGTAGAAATCTGATAGAAGAATTGGGCTTGCCATGTATTTGGCAGGCCCTTTTTATTTGCTTGGATATATGCTTTTTTATCAGTTGGTAATCCGTGATAACAAACTTTTAGTTTGTAGATTGTGCTACAAAGAACTTATTATTGTTCCTTCGTGTTTACAATCAGATAATATATAAATGTATCATGGAAAAAGTAATTTACAACTTAGTGTTTAATCGAAAAAAGCAATTGAATGCGGAAGGAAAAGCTTTGATTCAAGTAGAGGCCTATTTGAATAGGCAAAAGAGGTATTTTTCAACAAAGGTTTATGTGAAACCTTGTCAATGGGACAATAAGAGACGTTCCATAAAGAATCATCCGAATATGGATGCATTAAACCTGTATCTTCAGAATTATGTTATGGAGCTGGAGAGAGATGAGCTGGAGAAGAGACAGGCGAATAACCGTTTTTCGTTGAAGGATCTGCGTGAGGAGACCTCTTCGACATCTACGTCTTCCTCTTTTCTTGTTTTCATGCGTGAGGAGATCTTACATAGTAATTTGAAAGAATCGACATTGAAAAACCATTTGTCCACTTTGCATGTTCTATCCTTATATAAAAAGGACGTTCTATTTCAGGATATTAATTTCAATTTTTTATGCGATTTTGAATATTTCTTATTGAAGCAGGAGTATCATCGAAATACGATCGCTAAACATATGAAGCATTTGAAACGATATATCAACTTGGCGATTAATAAGGAGTTGTTCGAGCTACATAAATATCCTTTTCGGAAATATAAGATTAAATATCAAGAGAGCAAGCGTACTCATTTAACGCCTGAGGAGTTAGGTCGTTTAGAAAACTTAAAGCTGGATGGGCAGCGTACATTGCGCCGGTGTCTGGATATGTTTTTATTTAGTTGCTACACGGGATTACGTTTCTCAGACATAGTAAGTATAACGAAAGAGAACTTTTTGATTATTGATGATAAGGTTTGGCTGGTTTATTCATCGGTGAAGACAGACGTGAGTGTCCGTTTGCCGCTATTCCTCTTGTTCGAGGGTAAATCTTTACCTATCTATGAGCGATATAAGAATGCGCCGAGAACCCTGTTTGGTGTTCCCTTATCCTCTAATTCAAACGTGAATAAGCAATTACGTCGAATCAGCCAATTGGCAAGTATTGATAAGAAGGTCTCTTTTCACACAGCTCGGCATACGAATGCTACCTTATTATTATATAATGGAGCGAATATAACTACGGTACAAAAGTTGTTAGGGCATAAAAGCGTTCGTACTACTGAGATCTATAGCAATATCATGGATATGACAATTGTCCGTGATTTGGAAAAAATAGAGACTCGCGTGAAGCTGGGTTAATGTTTTGATTTATATATGTTCGTAAAACTGATTTTTGGTTTAAAGGGATGTCATGATTTATAGTAACATAGTTCTCCAAGAACTACGTTGAATAAAAACACGATTCACTACTTTCCTATGATTTTCCAAGAAATGGGTATTAAAAATATAGAAAAAATCCAAAATAGTAAGTCTATTTAATCTAACAAAATGAAATATCATGCTTATTTATTTTAGGTATATTTCTGTTTACTAGTTGTTGATGTTACATTATTAACTTTAAAAGTTGACATATTGCTAATATTGGTACTTAATAAAACAAAGAGAATACATGTGTTAAATGATAATTTGTTGTTTTTGTTGTTCTTTTTTTATAGTTTTGCAATCGTTTTTTCAAAAAGGTATGTCGTAAAACATAAATAGTGGTTCTTGGAGGACTATTTATATAGATAGGTTAGAGTGTATTTTCTTTAAGTTTAATAAAAAGAAGTGTGTTTATGAAGAAAAAGTTGACTTCTGTGCTACTGTTTCTAGCGATGAGCGTAGGAGCGGTTTCAGCACAGACTTCAAAGATTACCGGTAAGGTAGTCGGAGAAGATGGTGAGCCGGTGATCGGTGCGTCCATTATCGTAAAAGGAACGACTGTGGGAACAGTTACGGATTTTGACGGTAATTTTACCTTGGATGTCCCTAGTGATGGTAAGCAATTAGTTGTTTCATACATCGGTATGAAATCCAAGGAGGTAATTGTGTCTCCCAATGTAAATGTAACATTGATGTCTGATACCCAGAATCTGGATGAAGTTGTGGTAACGGCGATGGGTATCTCTCGTGAAAAAAAAGCATTAGGTTATGCTGTACAGGATGTCAAAGCGGATGAGTTGACGAAAGGTGCCAACTCTAACTTGGCCGGAGCATTGCAAGGTAAAGTTTCCGGTTTGGAGATCAAACCGTCTTCAGGTATGCCGGGTGCATCTTCGCAGATCACGATCCGTGGTGCTCGTTCGTTTACGGGTGATAACTCTCCTTTATACGTAGTAGATGGTATGCCAATCGCATCTGCTGCTGATATTGATACAGAAGCTTCTGTATCGGGTGCGGACTATGCTAATCGTGCGGTTGATATTGACCCGAACGATATTGAGAGTATCAATGTGTTAAAAGGGCAGGCCGCTTCTGCTTTATATGGTATTCGTGCCTCTAACGGTGTGATCGTGATTACGACGAAAAGTGGTAAAGGTGCCCCTAAGGGAAAGCCGGTTATCTCTTTCAATACAAATGTGTCTTTTGATGTAATTGGCCGTACGCCAGAATTACAGAAAACATATGCCCAAGGTTCTGGCGGGGTTTATGCTCCTTACAACTCCTCCTCTTGGGGACCGAAGATCTCTGATTTGGTGAACGATCCTACGTATGGAGGTAATACAGATAATGAATATACCCAACAATACGGAAAACATGAGGGTATGTATTATGTTCCTCAGCGTGCTGCAGGCGGCTTGGATCCTTGGGCTGCTCCTCAAGCTTATGACAATATTGGAGGTTTCTTCAATACTGGTGTTACTTGGAATAACTCATTGAACGTAGCTCAAGCAACAGACAAAGCTAGTTACTCATTCTCTTTAGGTTCTACGACTCAAGATGGTATTATTCCAGAAACAGGAATGGATCGTTATACCGCGAAATTATCCACTGAGATCAAATTACATGAGCAATGGACAACCGGGGCTTCTGCCAATTATATCAATTCAAAGATTAATAAGATGCCTACGGCTAATGATGCTTTGTTGGCTACGGTTTATCCCGCTCCCGTTAGTTATGATTTGAATGGTATTCCTTCTCATACGACGAATAGTATCTATGAACAAAACTCATTCCGTAATACAACGTTTGCTGTTGCTCCTTGGTCTGTGGAGAACAATGAGTTTAGTGAGAAGACGAACCGTTTCTTTGGAAATAGTTTTGTGAACTTTAAGACCAAGTTTGGTACAGAGAATCATATGTTGAATGTTAAATACCAAATTGGAGCTGATGCATATACTACGCATTATCAAGATATTTGGGGATATGGAAATAAGGGCTCGAATAAAAATGGCGAGATAACTAATTCGGGTTGGTCCAATGTTTCATTCAACTCTTTATTAACAGCCAATTATGATTGGACAATCTCTCCGGAATGGACATTTAACGCAATGTTGGGTAATGAGATTGTTCATAATCATACTAAGAAATATAAGGAATACGGCTCTTCTTTCAATTTCCCTGGATGGAATAGCATCGAGAATGCTACGACATTACAGTCGGAGGAAAGACAACGTAGTAAACGTACGGTCGGTTTCTTTGGTAGTGTATCGGCTTCTTACCGTAATATGGTCTATTTGAATGTGACAGGACGTAATGACTATGTGTCTACAATGCCTCGTAAGAACCGTTCTTTCTTCTATCCTTCCGTTTCTGCGGGTTGGATTTTGACGGAATTGGAACCATTGAAGAATGACATTGTGAACTATGCTAAAATACGTGCTTCATATGCGGAAGTAGGACAAGCTGGTGACTATTATGAGAATTATTACTATAAGCCTAGTTACGGCGGTGGTTTTTATATGTTGGATCCGATCGCTTATCCTGTAAATGGTATGGGAGCTTTTGTCCCTTATCCAACTATCTATGACCCGAATTTGAAGCCTCAGAACACTCGTTCGTATGAGTTGGGCGCAGATTTGAATTTCTTTAATAATATCGTAACTGTTAATTATACGTTCTCTCGTCAAAACGTAACAGATCAAATCTTCGGTGTGCCATTGGCTGGTTCTACTGGTGCGGCTGAGATGTTGACGAACGGTGGTAAGATTCACACAAATGCGCATGAGCTGACAGTTAATGTGAATCCAATCCGTTTGAAGAACGTGGATTGGAACGTTGGATTCAACTGGACGAAGATCGATAACTACGTGGATGAGTTAGCCCCGGGTGTAGAAAGTATTTTTATGGGTGGATTTGTTACGCCTCAGGTTCGTGCGGGTATCGGCGACAAGTTCCCTGTAATTTATGGTGTAGGCTATTTGAGAGATGATAATGGTAATTTGATCGTAGACGAGAATGGTGTCCCCCAAGCAGGCAAAGACCAAGTTATTGGACGAGTCGCTCCTGATTTCATTTTAGGCTTTAATACAAGTCTTCGTTTGTGGAAGTTGAATATCAGTGCTGTATTTGATTGGAAGTGCGGAGGCCAGATGTATAGTGGTACAAACGGACTATTAGATTATTTTGGAGTGAGTAAGGCGACAGAAGGCCGTGGGACGGAATCTTTCATCGTTGAGGGTGTAAAAGCAGATGGCTCTAAAAATGATATTGAGATTAAAGGAGAAGAGGCATGGCAGAATTATTATCAAACGATCAATAACATCGATGAGGCGTCTATTTACAATAGTTCTTTCTTGAAATTGCGTGAGGTATCTTTAAGCTATCCTGTGCTAGAGAAGAACTGGATGACTGTAAATGTAAATGTTTTCGCTAGAAATATCTTGGTTTGGTCTGAGTTCCCGAATTTCGATCCGGAATCTTCTCAGGGAAATAACAATATGACAGGTGCGTTCGAGCGTTATTCCATGCCACAGACTTCAAGTTATGGATTCGGTGTGAATGTTAAATTTTAATTAAGAAGTAGAAGATGAAAAGAAATAAAATAGCAGTAAGATTGTTTGCGTTGGCATTGGTCGCACTTCCATTTGCTTCTTGTACGGAGGATAAAATGGATGAAATCAACTTCGACAAGAACCACCCGCAAACCGTTACGTCTAAATTTATTATGACAGACGTGATGACTAGTACGGCGGTAAGTACAGTGGGGGGAGACCTTTCCTTATATGCCGGTATATATATGGAGCATGAGGTTGGTATTGATAATCAAATGTATAATGCCGAGACTCGTAGTGGAGAGCCGAATGTTGCCGCTACTTATAACAACTCATGGGAATCTGTTTATAGAAATCTCCGTAGCATCAAGGATGTAATTACTAAATGTTCCGAGGGTGGTACTGAGGCTGGTAATAATGTTACCCTGGGTGTAGCAAAAGTACTTTACGCTTATAATGTGGCTGTATTGACAGATGTTTATGGAGACGTGCCTTTGAGTGAAGCTTGTGAATACACAGAGTTGGGTACTCCGTTATATATGCAGCCTAAAATAGACAAGCAGGAGGATATTTATAAAGTGATCATGCAGAACTTGGATGAGGCTTTGACCTTATTAGATGATACGGATGGCGCTTCTTCTGGTTCTATGGGTATGCAAGATTTGATTTATGGAACGGCTTCTAACGGTGATGTGGAAGCAGAAAAAGTTTTATGGAAAAAAGCTGCTTACGGCTTAAAGGCTCGTTATACGATGCGTTTATTGGCTAAGAGTGCAAATAAGACACAAGATTTGAATAAGGTGTTGGATTATATTTCTAAGTCGTTTTCTTCTGCTGATGAAGAGTTGAAATTCTCCGTGTATGACGGAAATAACCAATTCAATCCGTTCTTCGACTTTATGTATAGCCGTACAGGTTTAGCTGCTAGCGAGAGTTTGATAAAGAAACTTATCGCTCGTAATGATCCGAGGTTAAACCAATCTTTTGCTACAGATTGGAATTATAATTACGGACAACCTATGAAACAAGTAGCGGATGGAGCTAATACGTATGCTGCTCCTAACGGCGCTCCTGCGCAGGGAACGATGAATTATGATACTTCTTTGGCTTGTTGGGCGATTACGGCCCCGACTCAATTGTTGAGTTATCATGAATTATTGTTCATCAAGACTGAGGTTCTTTGCCGTTTGAATAAAACCTCAGAGGCAGAATCTGTACTTCGGGAAGCTATTATCGCTGGTTTCATCAATACCGAAATTACATTGAAATCTGCTATCTATGACTGGGGGATCTCTGGTTCTGCTGATCTTTCAGAAAAGGTGGCGAATGATTATTTCGATAATAGCGTAAAAGCATTGTTTGATGCTAATCCATTGAAAGAGACTATGATCCAAAAATATCTCGCTTTCTTTGGCGCTTCAGGTGAATCCTTAGAAGCATATAATGACTATCGTCGTTTGAAAGCTATGGGTGAGAGTTTTATTGAATTAAGTAATCCGAATAACAAATCTAAATTCCCATTGCGTTACACGTATGGTAGTTCTGATGTATTGTCTAATCAAAATGTCAAAGAGGCATTTGGTGACGGCCAATACGTATATTCTGAAAACGTATGGTGGGCTGGCGGATCTCGCTAATCTAACGTATATATAATAATGTATAGGGATGCTTCTCCTTCTGTGGAGGGGCATCCTTTTTTTGGCTATATACTTTTGTTTATTTCGATAGCTTCCCTTAACAGCTTCTTCAGGTAGATTTATCGTTTTTATAAAGAGGTATTGATCATCTATCAGCTGTTGGATGATCTTCTACCATCCGTTGCATGATCGTCCACCAACTGTTGCATGATCATCTACCAACTGTTATATAATCAATATATCAAGAAGGAAGGGATAATAGATCGAGAAGATATCGTTAAAAGTTCTGGATGAAAAGTCTAAGATATAAAGGGATAATCAAATTGGTAATATCAAAATGTCATAAGCTTGTAGGATTATAAGTGTATTTTAGGTTATTATTCTTTCATTTTGACGCTAAATTCTGTTGTTTAACATTCTTTTTATACGATAAATTTCTTGACTTATCCTTTGAAAAGTAAATAAAATATCCGACTTTTGCTTCCATGATGAGTCAACCATTAGCAGAGAGATTACGTCCGAAGACGTTGGATGATTATATCGGACAGAAGCACCTGGTAGGCCAGGGAGCCGTGTTGAGGAAGATGATTGATGCGGGACGGGTTCCCTCTTTTATATTGTGGGGGCCGCCGGGAGTCGGGAAGACTACCTTAGCGCAGATCATAGCGAATAAGTTGGATGCGCCTTTTTATACGTTAAGCGCAATCAGTTCGGGAGTGAAAGACGTGCGGGAGGTGATAGAGAAGGCCAAGAGCAACCGCTTCTTCAATACGGTATCGCCGATATTGTTTATTGATGAGATACACCGATTCAGTAAGTCGCAGCAAGACTCATTGCTGAACGCCGTGGAGACGGGCGTGGTGACGCTGATTGGGGCAACCACGGAGAATCCCTCGTTCGAGGTAATCCGTCCTTTGTTATCCCGTTGTCAGGTGTACGTGTTGAAATCGCTGGACAAGAATGACTTGCTTACGCTATTGCATAAGGCGATCGCCGAGGATGTCGTTCTGAAGGATAAAAACATAAGGCTGACGGAAACGGATGCCATGTTACGTTACTCGGGAGGAGATGCCCGGAAGTTGCTGAATATTCTGGAACTGGTGGTGTCTGCCGAGGAGAGTGACGATATTGAGATTCTGGATGAGAAGGTAGTGGAGAGGTTGCAGGAGAACCCTGCGGCGTATGATAAGGGAGGGGAGATGCATTACGATATAATCTCCGCTTTTATCAAGTCGATCCGGGGTAGCGATCCCGATGGCGCCATTTACTGGCTCGCCCGTATGGTGGCCGGGGGAGAAGACCCTGAGTTTATCGCACGGCGGTTGGTGATCTCCGCTTCTGAGGATATCGGATTGGCGAATCCGAATGCGCTTTTGCTGGCGAACGCATGTTTCGATGCCTTGAAGAAGATCGGCTGGCCGGAGGGCCGGATCATCCTGGCCGAGACGACCGTTTATCTGGCTTGCAGCCCGAAAAGTAATTCGGCCTATATGGCGATCAACGACGCTTTGGCACTTGTTAACCGGACTGGGAATTTACCCGTACCGCTTCATCTACGCAATGCGCCTACCAAATTAATGGCTGAATTGGAGTATGGCAAGGAATATAAATATGCGCACGACTACGAAAATCATTTTGTAAAGCAGGAGTATCTTCCGAAGGAAATTTTGGGCGAACGTTTGTGGAAAGGACAGGAAAATCCGGCCGAGCACAAACTAATTGAGCAAATGAGGCGCCTTTGGGGAGATCGTTTTTAATTGACATATTCTGATTGTAAATTAAAAAATGCTCGAAAAGTGTCGGCAAATGAGAAAAAATAGTTACATTAGCCGCCTGTTTTTGAAAAAATAGTTACTTTATTTATAATAACATTCTAAAAAGACATTGGTATGAAGAAGCACAATTTTTATGCAGGTCCTTCTATCTTGAGCGAGTATACAATTAAGAATACAGCCGCTGCGGTAGAAAATTTTGCGGGTATGGGATTATCACTTCTTGAGATCTCTCATAGAAGTAAGGAGTTTGTAGCCGTAAACGACGAGGCACGTGCGTTGATCAAGGAATTACTGGATGTTCCGGCAGGCTATGAGGTCGTATTCATGGGCGGTGGAGCCAGCATGCAGTTCTGTATGGTTCCTTACAATCTGTTGAATAAGAAAGCCTCTTATTTGGATACCGGCACATGGGCTTCGAACGCTATCAAGGAAGCTAAGTTGTTTGGGGAGGTAGATGTTGTCGCTTCTTCCAAAGACAAGAACTATACATATATCCCGAAGGATTATACGATCGCTGACGATTCGGATTATTTCCATTTTACTTCTAATAATACGATTTACGGAACAGAGATGCGTAAGGATCCGGATGTGAAGCAACGTTTGGTTTGCGATATGTCTTCCGATATTTTCTCTCGTCCGATCGATATTTCCAAATATGATATTATCTATGCGGGTGCTCAAAAGAACTTGGCTCCTGCTGGCGTGACTTTGGCTATCGTTCGTGTGGACGCTTTAGGACATGTAGACCGTCCGATCCCGACCATGTTGAACTACGCTACCCATATTAAAAAGGATTCCATGTTCAATACACCTCCTGTATTGCCTATTTATGCGGCTTTACAGACCTTGAAATGGTATAAGGAACAAGGTGGTATCGCCGCTATGGAGAAGAAGGATCTTGAGAACGCGGCGATCTTATACGATGAGATCGATCGTAACAAGTTGTTCCGTGGTACGGTAGCGGAGGAGGATCGTTCGATCATGAATGTTTGTTTCGTGATGAACGACGAGTATAAGGAGTTGGAGGACGAGTTCAACAAGTATGCTACCGCCGCCGGTATGGTAGGTATCAAGGGACATCGTTCTGTAGGTGGTTTCCGTGCCTCTCTTTATAACGCGATGCCGAAGAGCAGCGTGGAGGCTTTGGTAGCTTGCATGAAAGAGTTCGAGAAACAACATTAATCAGGGAGGATTCAGATATGGCTAAGATATTAGTTGCTACAGAGAAACCTTTCGCCGCTGTCGCTGTGAAAGGCATTCGGGAGGTAGTGGAAGGCGCTGGTATGGAACTGGCTCTTTTGGAGAAATATACAGAGAAGGCGCAATTGCTGGATGCGGTTAAGGATGCCGATGCCGTGATTATCCGTAGCGATAAGGTGGATGCTGAGGTATTGGATGCCGCTAAGAACCTGAAGATCGTGGTTCGTGCCGGTGCGGGGTATGATAACGTGGACTTGGATGCGGCTACTGCCCATAAGGTATGCGTGATGAATACGCCGGGACAAAACTCTAACGCTGTCGCCGAATTGGTATTCGGTATGTTGGTGTATGGGGTTCGTAATTTCTATAATGGTACTTCCGGAACGGAGTTGAAAGGAAAGAAATTGGGTATCTTGGCTTATGGAAACGTGGGTCGTAACGTGGCTCGTATCGCTAAAGGTTTCGGTATGGAGGTTTACGCTTACGACGCGTTCTGTCCGGCTTCCGTGATCGAGGCCGATGGCGTGAAGGCTGTGGCTTCTACGGCCGATTTGTTTAAGGCTTGCCAAATCGTCTCTTTGCATATTCCGGCTACGGCTGAGACGAGGGGTTCTATCAATTTCGAGTTGATGAATTCCATGCCGAAGGGAGCTATCGTAGTGAATACGGCTCGTAAGGAGGTGATGGATGAGGCTGGCCTCGCTAAGATGTTGGAAGAGCGTCCGGACTTCAAGTACTTGACAGATATTATGCCCGCCATCCATGCGGAATTGGCCGAGAAATATGCCGGTCGTTATTTCAGTACCCCGAAAAAGATGGGTGCCCAGACCGCCGAGGCTAATATCAACGCAGGTATCGCCGCCGCCAAGCAGATCGTTGATTTCTTGGTGAATGGCAATGAGAAGTATCGGGTTAATAAATAAGAATATCCGGTTGTAGAGACGGGGCACGCCCCGTCTCTACATTGATTATAAACCAATTAGATTTAATTACCATGGCAAAAATAAAACCTTTCAAGGGAGTTCGTCCGCCAAAAGAATTTATAGAGGAGGTGGCTTCCCGCCCTTATGACGTATTGAACTCGCAAGAAGCTCGTGCGGAAGCGGAAGGAAACGAGAAATCTCTTTACCATATCATTAAACCGGAAATCGATTTTCCGGAAGGGACGGATGAGCATGATCCGGCTGTTTACTTGAAGGCCGCCGCCAATTTCAATAATTTTCAGGAAAAAGGTTGGTTGGTTCAGGATCAGAAAGAATGCTATTATGTTTATGCCCAAACTATGAATGGCAAGACTCAATATGGGTTGGTAGTCGGGGCTTATGTTCCCGATTATATGAATGGCACGATCAAGAAACATGAGCTGACCCGCCGTGACAAGGAGGAGGATCGCATGAAACACGTACGTGTCAACAATGCCAATATCGAGCCGGTATTTTTCGCTTATCCCGACAACTCAGAGCTAGACGCTATCGTTATGAAATATACGGCTCGTGAGCCCGAATATAATTTCGTGGCGAAATTAGACGGTTTCGGCCATACGTTCTGGATTATCGATGAGGATAAGGACATCGCCCGCATCACGGAGTTATTCGGGGAGATGCCTGCGTTGTATATTGCCGACGGACATCATCGTTCCGCCGCCGCCGCTTTGGTAGGAGCGGAGAAGGCCAAGCAAAATCCGGATCATAAGGGAGACGAGGAGTATAACTATTTCATGGCTGTTTGCTTCCCGGCCAACCAATTGACCATTATCGATTACAACCGTGTGGTAAAAGACTTGAACGGCTTGACCGAGGAACAATTCGTTGAGAGATTAACGAAAAACTTCGTGGTAGAAGAGAAGGGCTCTGCTATTTACAAACCGGGTGCCTTGCACAATTTCTCCCTATATTTAGGAGGGAAATGGTATTCTTTGACCGCTAAGCCCGGTACGTACGATGATAATGACCCGATAGGCGTATTGGATGTCACGATCTCTTCGAACTTGATTCTGGATGAGATTTTAGGCATTAAGGATTTACGTTCGGACAAGCGAATCGATTTCGTGGGAGGTATCCGTGGCCTGGGTGAATTGAAACGCCGTGTGGATAGCGGTGAGATGAAGGTTGCCTTGGCTTTGTATCCCGTTACGATGAAGCAATTGATGGATATCGCCGATACGGGTAATATCATGCCGCCGAAGACGACGTGGTTCGAACCGAAGCTTCGCTCCGGTTTGGTGATCCATAAATTGGATTAAGTCTTATATACATAAATATAGCTTTGGATTGGGGTATAATCGTTGAAGATTATACCCTTTTTTATCCTTGTAACCTAGATATACGGAATAAATTGTATCTTTGGGACTTAAATAGTATCGCAATGGGTAAAATAAAAAATATAGTATTCGATCTGGGGGGCGTTATCATAGATTTAGACCGGGATGAACCTGTTCGTCGTTTAATAGAGATTGGGGTCAAAGATGCCGATGGATTGATAGATCCTTACGAACAAAAAGGGGTTTTTCAAGATCTGGAGACCGGAAAGATCGGAGTAGAGGAGTTTTGTCGCTATTTACGGAAGCATACGGGTAAAGACCTTTCTTATGAGGATATTTGTTGGGCTTGGTTTGGCTTCATTGGCGGTGTTCCCCAATATAAATTGGACTACATATTAAAACTCCGTGAGAAATATCAAGTCTATTTATTGAGCAATACAAATCCTATCATACAGCTTGAATGGGCACAGACAAAAGAGTTTACGCCGGCGGGCCGTCCATTAAATGATTATTTCGATAAATTGTATCTCTCTTATGAGATCGGTGTCACGAAGCCGGATCGTGAAATTTTTGATCGTATGGTCTTGGATTCAGGAATCAAACCAGAGGAAACATTATTTGTAGATGATGGTAAGAATAATATCGTAGTGGGGCAGGAACTAGGGTTCCATACCTATCAGCCTTTGAATGGAGAGGATTGGAGAGGGAGGCTCGATGAAATACTCTCAAAATCATAGGATCTCTATTCCTCTTAATTAAATCTATATCATTGAAAATGACAAATACTACTTTAAATTTGGAAGAACTACTCTGTGGTGTAAACGAGCTAGTCGATACGCTTTGGATCGTCACATTAGGTAATGGACAGGTCGAGATAATCAAAGATTCGATGACTCCCGAAAGGGAAGGAAAATGTTTGGATTATATAGAACTTTGTCAGACTTACATTCAAGAATATGTATATCCTGCGGATTTAGGGAAATGGGAGGAGATCTTATCCTTGAATTCATTGCGGCAAATGGCAGCTAGCGGCGTAGCGAATAAGAAGTTCGACATGCGTTTCTGTAATGATTTGTTGGGTTTTGAGTGGCATGAGGCTTTTATTCGTATCTTGAAAGATAAGAGTGGAATTCCGGATCGTGTCATTCTTTTCAGCCGCTATGTGAATCATTGTCGCAAGGCGCAGATCGTAGAGGCTGCCGTTCAGACAGAGTATGATTATGTCGTTTATATAGAGGCAAATACGAATAGCTATGTCATGTATACTTCCAATCGTGAAAGTGGGACGCCGGTCCCCCCGATAGCGAGTAATGACTATGAAAAAGAGGTAGCCGAGTTCCACCACAAATATGTGCCGGAGGATCAGCGAGATGAGTTAACCCGAAATCTTTCCCTAGATCATGTCTTATCTGTCTTACAAAATTCCCGTGAGTACGTCTTGTTCTGTCAGGTGATGGAGAATGGCGTTTTTAGGGATAAGAAGTTGCGCTTTAGCCTTTTCGATAAGGAGAGGAATATACTTCTTTTAACCCGGACCGATATTATGGAGGTTCGTGAGGAAGAGCGGCAAAGGCAATTACTTCAAGATGCCCTACAAGTGGCGAAATCGGCAAATCAAGCGAAATCGGATTTCTTATCCCGTATGAGCCATGATATACGTACTCCGATGAATGCCATTATCGGTATGACCACTATCGCGAGTATGCATATCGATGATCGGGAGCGTATGATGGATTGCTTGAAGAAGATTACGGTTTCTTCCAAATTGTTATTGAACTTGATCAATGAGGTCTTGGATATGTCTAAGGTAGAGAGCGGGCATATTTTGCTGACAGACGAGGAGTTCGATATGGGCGAGTTATTGCAAAGCGTAATTACTATGGTGCAGACTTCGGTCAGTCAGAAGTTTCAGGATTTCCGGGTTCACTTGTTTCAAGTCAAACATGAAAAGCTGATTGGCGATGTGCAACGGATTCAGCAAGTATTGTTGAATTTGCTGTCGAACGCCATAAAGTATACGCCGGACTATGGGAAAATAACACTTGAGATACGGGAAAAGCCAATTAAAAATGGTAATTATGGCCTATTTGAGGTTACGGTTATAGACAATGGTATTGGGATAAAGCCGAATTTCTTACACAAGGTTTTCGAGCCATTTGAGCGTGCGGAAGATGCAATCCAGCGGAATATACAAGGAACCGGCTTAGGAATGGCGATAAGCCGTAATATCGCTCATATGATGAATGGTGAGATTCAGGTGGAGAGTGAATATGGCAAAGGTTCCGTTTTTACATTTACGATGCAGTTGAAATTGCAGGATCAAGGGCGTTTTGAGGATGATCATTTAAGGGATTTACCGGTTCTCGTGGTAGACGATGATATCGTGTGTTGCGAGAACGCATGTATGAGGATTAACGAGATCGGTATGAAAGGCGAGTATGCGGTTTCAGGTGAGGAGGCTATCGGGAAAGTAGAGCGGGCGCATCATCTTAATGATGACTATTTTGCCGTTATCCTTGATCTGATGATGCCGGGGATGGATGGAATCGAGACCGCTACCCGTATCCGGAAAGTCGTTGGCCGGGATATTCCGATCATTATTCTTTCCGCTTATGATTGTCCGCATTTTGAGGAGATAGCCCAACGAGCCGGTATCGATGGATTCATAAGCAAGCCGTTGATGAAATCCAAGTTGTTTTATTTGATGAAAAGTTTCGCTGTCAAGCAAGAGAAAAAAGAGGAAGAGACGGAGAAGTCTCCATATCCTTTCGGAAACTTTGAGGGGAAGCGGATCTTGCTGGTGGAAGATAATAGCTTGAATAGGGAGATAGCGACTGTATTACTAGAAGAGACCGGTGCGGTGGTAGAGGAGGCGGAAAATGGCCTTGTCGCGGTGAATATGATAAAAGATTCTAGTCCGGGATATTATGACTTGATATTTATGGATATCCAGATGCCGGTCATGAACGGCTATGACTCTACTCGCCATATTCGGGCCTTAGAACGTTCGGATATCGAGTCCATGCCGATAATAGCCATGTCCGCCAATGCATTTGCGGAAGACATCAAGTTGTGTAAAGAATCCGGAATGAATGGGCATATCGCTAAGCCGATCGATTTCGGGAAGGTTCTTGAGATCTTAGAGAAGTACTTGTAGATATAAGGATATAAAAAAGGTCGTATCTTAGCTAAGCGCTATCAGATACGGCCTCTTTTTTTGTGTTATTTACTGGATGCCACGTTCTCTCAAACGTTTCTGCCAGTTCCATGCGGATTGCAGGGTGTCGGCTAAAGTCTCCTTGGCAGTCCAGCCTAATACCTTATTTGCGTGCTCCGGATTAGCCCATACCTTCTCGATATCACCTTCACGGCGACCCACGATCTTGTGTGGAACCTTAACGCCTGTTGTCTGCTCGAAGGTATTGATCAGCTCAAGGACAGAGACACCGTTGCCGGTACCCAAGTTGAATATCTCGATATGCTCGTCAGACTTATTCTCAAGCATACGATCCATAGCGATTACGTGTGCTTTCGCTAAGTCTACGACATTGATATAGTCACGGATGCAAGAGCCGTCGGCCGTGTCGTAATCATCGCCGAATACGCTTAATTCCTTGCGGATACCTATAGCCGTCTGTGTCAAGTACGGGATCAAGTTCTGGGGAACACCATTTGGTAACTCGCCGATCTCTGCGCTTGGGTGAGCGCCTATCGGGTTGAAGTAGCGCAAGATGATACTCTTGAAAGGCGCTCCTGCATGGATCGTATCCCTGATAATCTCCTCGTTGATCTGCTTCGTGTTTCCATAAGGAGACATAGCGGGTTTGATCGGGGCATTCTCGGTTACCGGCAAGTTCTCCGGGTCCGGTTGTCCGTATACCGTACAAGAGGAAGAGAATACGATACCTTCGATATTGAATTCAGGCATCATCTCCAACAAGTTCACCAAAGTGACAATATTATTGCGATAATACTTCAAAGGCTGTTGTACGGACTCTCCTACCGCCTTGCTAGCGGCGAACAAGATAATGCCTTTGATGCCCGGGTGAGCTTCCAGGGCCTTGCGAGTACCTTCCTTATCTTTTAGATCCAATTGGATAAACTCCGGACGGATGCCCGTGATTTTCTCGATACCATCGAGCACCTCGATATTCGAGTTTGACAAATCGTCGATAATGACTACTTCATACCCGGCGTTCTGCAATTCTACTGTGGTGTGTGAACCGATATAACCGGTTCCGCCCGCTACTAAAATCTTCTTTTTCATTCTAGTGTTCATTTAGATAAGTTTGTTATACGATACCCGAGAATCCCATAAAAGCCATAGCCAGCAAACCTGCCGTGATCAAGGCGATCGGAGTACCCTTCATGCCTTCCGGAACGTGTGTCATGGCTAGTTGTTCCCGAATACCCGCGAAGATAATCAAAGCTAGCGCAAATCCAATAGCGGTCGAGATAGCATATACCACAGATTCTAATAAATTATACTCTTTTTGGATTACAAGGATAGCCACACCTAAGATACAGCAGTTCGTGGTGATCAACGGAAGGAATACACCCAACGCTTGATAAAGGGCGGGAGAGACCTTCTTCAATATGATTTCCACCATCTGTACCAAGGCGGCGATAATCAGGATAAAACTGATCGTTTGCATGAACCCTAGTCCGAAAGCGTCCAATATATATTTTTGCACGAGGAAGGTAACAATCGTAGCGATCGTAAGCACGAACGTAACGGCGGCTCCCATACCTGCGGCAGTCTCCACTTTCTTAGATACCCCCAAGAACGGACAAATTCCCAAGAACTGTGCCAGTACAACGTTATTAACGAATACGGCGGCGATAAATATCAATATATATTCCATATGATCCGTTTATTAAGCTTTACGCAGTTTGTTTACTATTGCTACCAGATAACCCAAGGCGATAAACGCTCCCGGAGCCAATACGAAGATCAGCGAACCGTATTCCTCGGGCATCAAGGTTATGTTGAATAACTTACCTGTTCCCAAGAACTCACGGCAAGCGCCCAGCAGCGTAAGAGCCATCGTGAAACCAAGTCCCATTCCGATACCATCAAGGGCCGACGGGATGATTCCGTTCTTCGCAGCGAAAGCCTCGGCACGTCCTAGTACGATGCAGTTTACCACGATCAACGGGATAAATAATCCTAGGCTGGCGTATAAGGCCGGGACGAACGCTTCCATGCACATCTGCACTACGGTCACGAACGTCGCGATCACAACGATATATCCCGGGATACGCACCAAGTCGGGGATTACGTTTTTCAAGGCGGAGATCACGATATTCGAGCAAATCAATACGAACATCGTAGCCAATCCCATACTCATGCCGTTGATGGCCGAAGAGGTCGTTCCCAAGGTAGGACACATACCTAACAGTAATACAAATGTCGGGTTCTCCGTGATGATACCATTCATCAATATTTTTAGATTACTCATTGCTCTGTCCTCCCTTTTTATTTGTTATCAGTTGAAGTGGCACCCGTTAATCCGTCTACGCCGGCGAATGCGCTATATGCGCGGTTCACGGCATCGAGGAACGCACGGCTGGAGATGGTCGCCGCCGTGATAGCGTCCACGTCGCCACCATCTTTTGTTACTTTTAAGCCTCCGTCCGGAATCGTACGTCCCAAGACACTTTGCTTGTTCTTGTCCGCACGGAACCATTCTTGCATCTTGGCTCCCAAGCCCGGAGTCTCGGCGTGTTGCAATACGGAATAGTTCAAGATCTTGCCATCCATATCGAAACCTACGATAACCCGTATCTCGCCGCTAAAGCCTTTTTTCGTATTACTCTCTACGGCTCCGCCAACGACTTGTCCGCCTTTCTTGGCAGGATAAATCTTGAGGGAATCACCATCGGAGGAGACGGCCATATAGACGTCCTCAGTCGGTTTGTTGTCGAACTCGGGAGCAACGGCTTTAATCGCTTCCTCCAAGGCGGTCGCTTTGGCTACCGCTATAGGGCCGGCGGTAAACTGGTTCACTCCGGCTAGGATCGCCCCTGCTACCAAGCAAATGCCTGTTAGTGAAAGGAGCATATTGGGTAATGTTGATTTTAATTTTGCCATGCTTACTTTCCTCCGAAATGTTTAGGTTTGATATAGCTGTTGATTAGCGGAGTAAACGCGTTCATGATCAGGATAGCGAACGACATACCTTCCGGGTAAGACCCGAACAAACGGATCACCGTGGTAAGGATTCCGATTCCCACGCCGTAGACAAGCATTCCGTTCTTGCTCATCGGCGAGGTTACGTAGTCGGTCGCCATAAAGATGGAGCCTAATAACAAACCTCCGGATAATAAATGAACGAACGGGCTGGCGTATTGTACCGGATTCACCAAGTGCATGATGCCCGTGAATACGAATACGGTAGCCAAGATGGATACCGGGATCTGCCAAGTGATGATCTTTTTCCATAGCATGAATAAAAGACCGAGGATCAAGGCCACGGCGCTCACTTCACCGAGACTACCTCCCATAGCCCCTACAAGCATATTCCCGTAAGACGGAAGCTCGGTCACGCCCTCGTTCATCAACGACAGTACCGTCGCGCCGGTCTGGGCGTCCGTATAAGTCATCGGGAAAACGTTCAAGGCATCTACCACCGGCCAAGTCGTCATCTGCGCCGGGAAGGAGATCAATAAGAATACACGTCCGACCAACGCCGGATTGAAAATATTATTACCTAATCCACCGAAAGACATCTTGCCGATGCCGATCGCCGCCAACGCTCCGATAATAATGATCCAGACCGGAAGGTTGGAAGGTAAGTTGAAGGCCAGCAATACACCCGTCAGGATAGCGGAGCCATCGCAAAGGGTCGGTTCCTTTTTCATCAGGAATCGCTGGATCAAATACTCGAATATCATACAGGCCAGAACCGATACGACCGTAACGATCAACGCTCCCAGACCGAAGAAATAAAGGGATACCAAGAAAGCCGGGATAAGGGCAATCAGTACACCATACATATTTTTGCTTATGCTGTCGCCACCATGGATGTGAGGCGAGGGCGATACGTATAAATTATTTTCCATGTTGCTCTTGTTTTATGACTTTCTAGACCGGATAATACCCATAACTTTTCCTTTACCCAACCGGATCTGATCCAGCAACGGACGGTTGGCCGGACAGGTATAACTACACGACCCGCACTCGATACAGTCGGTGATATAGTTCTTCTCCGCCAATTCCCAATTCTGGAATTCCGTGGCGTTCATCAATAGGGTAGGGTTCAATCCCATCGGGCAGACACCTACGCATTTGGCGCAACGGATGCAATCCCGGATCGGCTTGCGGACAGATTCCTCCACCGTCAGTAATAAAACACCGGAGCTTCCTTTGCAAACCGGCACCTCGGCGCTGATCAACGCTTTACCCATCATCGGTCCGCCGCCGATAATCTTACCCGTATTCTCGGGCAGGCCACCCGCGGCCTCTATCAAGCAACTGATCGGCGTTCCCATACGAACCAAGAAATTGGAAGGATTAGCTACCGCCTTACCCGTGATCGTCACCACACGCTCGAACAACGGTTTGTTCTTTTGTACCGCCTCGTAGACGGCGTAAGCGGTTCCTACGTTCTGTACCACGGCACCCGCCGAGATAGGAAGCGCACCACTTTTTACCTGACGGCGAATAACGGCGTCGATCAATTGTTTCTCGCCTCCTTGCGGATATTGTACCTTAAGCGGCATGATCTCTATACCTTTATAATTTACCGCCAACTTTTGCAGATGGGCGATAGCGTCCGGCTTGTTGTTCTCGATACCGATCACGGCCTTGTTCACGTTGACCGCTTTCATTAGGATCGTGACACCGACTAAGATTTGCTCGCCTTTCTCCAGCATCAACGAATGGTCGGAAGTAAGATAAGGCTCACACTCCACGGCGTTGATGATTACGATCTCTGCCTTGTTTCCGGGAGGCGGCATCAATTTCACCTGCGTAGGGAAAGTCGCTCCACCCAGACCGACGATACCGGAAGCGGCGATCTTATCCACGATTTCCTTGGAAGACAGCGTGCACTCCTTCACTAAGGTCTCGCTGCGGTCGATCGTCTCTTCCCATTCATCACCTTCCACATCTATATAGATAGCGGGACGTTTGTATCCGCTAGCGTCGAGAGCGTTATCTATCTTGTTCACTTTGCCGGATACGGAAGAGTGGATGTTCGCTGATACGAAACCACCCGCCTTGGCTAGCAATGTACCCACCTTTACCAGATCCCCTTTCTTCACCACGGCCTGCGCTGGGGCACCGATATGCTGGCTGAGGGGGATAATCACCTGTTTAGGCGTAGCGAGAGCCGTAATTTTCTTACCGGCAGACAGTTTATTCTCGGGGGGATGTATACCTCCGATTCGAAATGTCCTTAGCATACTATTAGATTTTAATTTAGATTTGTTTTTTCTTCACTTGTAGCTTTCGGTGCGGCTTCCGGTTTCACGGTAGCCTCTGTCTTCGGCGCCGGTTTCACGGTCTCCGCTTTCGGAGCGGGAGCGGCTTCCTTGCGAGGAGGGAAATTCAGCTCATGAATAGCTCCTGTCGGACATACAGCCACGCATTTGCGGCATAAACGACACTTCGTATAATCGATATAAGCTACGTTATTTGTTACGGTGATCGCCTCGAACGGACATTCCTTGGCACATTTGCCACAGCCGATACAAGCGTTGGCACAAGCCTTGCGAGCGGCGGCTCCCTTGTCCTTATTTACGCAAGACACGTAAATCCGGCGTGATTTAGGTCCTTTCTTTCTCAGCTCAATGATATTCTTCGGGCAAGCCTTCACACAAGCACCACAGGAAGTACATTTTTCCTCGTCTACCTCGGCGATTCCCGTAGCCGGGTTGATGTGGATGGCGTCGAAAGCGCAGGCGTTCACGCAGTCGCCATAACCTAGGCAACCGAAAGAACAATTCGTCTCGCCTCCGTAAAGGGTAGAGGCGATGGCGCAACTTTTCGTTCCATCATAAGAGTTTGTACGTGGGCGGGCCTGACAAGTTCCGTTGCAACGGACAACGGCTACCATGGGTTCGGCTGTACCCGC
>OHIK01000159.1_pt1 | contig 49504 bp, 31 predicted proteins | sample 1568241 | NCBI WGS metagenome assembly OHIK01 (sample SAMEA3879567, study PRJEB24766) | human gut metagenome | biome: human-associated habitat; feature: feces | place: USA | collected 1985/1987 | reverse complement strand
TATTTTCGATCTTGAATACATCGGAGCGGATGCGCGTCACGACTAGACCAAATTCCCGAGATATTACGCTGACTAGATGTCATAGCCAACGCATATCCATGATTCTTATCAGTATCATTTTTAGCCTCCCTACACCATAAATTACCCCTTTGACCGATATTACTGAATTTATTATATTCTTCCTGATATCCTGTATAACGAACATAGGTACTACGACCGGAATTTCTGTTCTCGAAATATAAGACAGCTCCTCCATCGCTTACCAAATTAGAATTAGCCAAGTTCATAGTCGCATCACCTTCTGTATAAGATACATCTGAGAAAAAAGGTCGATAATTGACCTTACTAGCTACACGCCATCCAGCCGGACAAGGGTCATATTCTGTTTTATCGCCTTCGGTAGTGCCCCATAAATGCACATTACTTTCTGAGCACCAAGTATCTACCTTAGCAGTAAACACGGCTGGCATTTTAAAAGATTCCCGAATAGTAACTTGAACCGTGGAAGTCGTTCTGACAAAGCTAGAGACTCCATCCGGCTGATAAAGGTTCAACATATCGGGAGTCAGTTTATCGCTATTAATCGTGATAGATGTCGGGGGATTTGCGGAGTAAGTACTCGGAAACGGATCCTTCCTGCCTCTTTGATAATGAAAACCATTCGTCTTGGAACGTTCTATTTGAGAAGAAGGAACATTCGTATAACCAGCCATCGCCCCTAAATTCCTGTCCATCATAGGATATTGCGTTTTATTTCCATAAGTATATTTCTGGATTCGCTTATTCACATCATCCACGGACTCGTTCGCTGTAGCGGAAGGGCTATAATCCGTCACCCAGATATGCCAGCTCCAAAGGATATCCCCCGTCCCATTATCCCCGGAATAAGCTGCTATCAGGCCACTTCCACCTGCCGTGTTCGGGGCTACACGGCAATAAATACGGGCATCCGTCAGATTATCACCATTCTTTAGATCCACTATATTCGTATGATCATCGTACGTATTGACAACGCCCAAGACCGGATCGCCCAGATCACCGTCCTCCAACGTCTGCCAAAGGACTTTCACGGATTTGATGGGCGTGGTGATCGTTCCATTTGAAACGTTACACCAGCTTACGCTCTGCAATACCGTATTTTTATCTGAGGCACCATTTATATAATAGGTATAAGGATTGAAGCAAAAGGCTCCACCGGGTACTACCATAAAACAGTTAGCGGTCGGTACCAAGTTATTATTGTTCACAGAAGCCGGTATAGGATCGATGATCGTGATACGTTTATCGTCCACAGGCAATGACGTATGATCCATCGTTACCTTATATATATAGTTCGTGTTATCGTATAGACTGAAATCCTTGCTGGAGTTACCGCCTAGGTAGACTCGATAGTTCAATTTCTTCTTACTATCGGCCTTATTCTGGGAGATAAATGTCGCAAAGGCACTTCCCTTTGGGGCGTTCGCTTTCGTACGGTAATAGTCGGAAGTAGCATTCGCACTCTCCTCACGTACAACCGTAGGTATCCAACAGGTGTACAGACCCTTGTCTGATATATTTGAGATCTGTATCGTTTTATACCGGTCCAGCAGAGATGGGTATGAGTTCTTATTATCCGGTAATAGCTTATATTCCGCGGGAATGCTTTGAAGCATGACCTGTTTTAAGTCGTAGCCAGTATTGGCGGGCAGGTTCTCCCATGCCACCGTCAACCGGGTAGCCAAGCGGCGCAGGAGGATACGGACATCCGTGCCCTCAGGACTCACGATCTTATACGTGCCCCCGTCATTCACGATCCTTACTTTTGGCAGGTGTAATAGATAAGGCATACGATCGATATCACTTTCCGAGACGATGGCATCTATGGCGGAAGAAGTCACTACCGTGCTACAAACAGAGCTAAGGGTCTTCCCTTGAAGCGTCCCCACCGTATTGCCCGAGCCATTATAGCCACGGGCAATGATCACTAACTGACAATCGTTCCCATTATTATCCGAAAGCGTTCCGGTGAAACTACTCCCGATCTCTACGTCGTTCAAATCAAGAAAGCCAATCGGATCCGTATTATTCGAATCATAATAATATTGTAATATTTGCAAACCGAACAATTTTGATGGTTTCGCCGTACTCAAGGGATCAGCCGGAACCGTGATCGCTTTGGTCGCGGCTGATGGAATTAAGCGTGTCTCGAAACTTGAGCCCACCCCTGTTTTGGTAGTACTGGCAGTAGCGCCTAAAGAAGCGGCGTTTACCTCGTCGGCAAGACCTACACATAACGATACCCCCACAGGCTTACCCTTATCGCCGGACGGGGCCGGGGTATCGAAGCGATCCTCGCAACCGGACATTCCTACCATACATATTACCATTGACATCATGATCAATCCTACTTTTTGTAATTTTACGCCTAAAACCTTCATACTTACACGTGCTTTTTCACTACTACATTTCACATTCTTTTACGAAAAAACTACTGTCTCTTTCTTACGCAGAAAGAGACAAGTCGTGATAGATTGCCTCTACACGCTGCTAATCAGAATGTTGTAAATGTTAAAGTGAAATGACACGTCTCGCTTGACGGTTCCTTGTTGTTTATCTTTTTAAATTTTGGCAAAAGAAACACCTGTTTCTCTTGCCTGTATCAGCTATTTCATCTACTTTTACATCCGAAAACGGATGATTTTCAATCATTACGTCACCTGTCTCTTTCTGTGTAAGAAAGAGACATTTTTTTTCTCCCTATCGCTTTATTCTCAATCACTTCTATTTTTCGATTCATTTTCCATTATCGTTTATTTGACCGTTTGTCTCTTTACATCTCACTACTCATTTAACATTTCGGCCTTATTGTCCGAAACGGCACGCACGAGGGCGCACGATTATTTTCGATCTTGAATACATCGGAGCGGATGCGCGTCACGAGTAGCCCAAACATTCGAGATATTACGCTTACCACCCTTCGCATAGCCCACTTTATTTGCTAAAATAATAGCCAATGCATACCCATGTTTTCCCGCATCCCCTCCTTTAGCTTCTCTACACCATAAATTACTCATTCCATTGATGTAATTGAACGAATTCGCATACTCCTGATATCCTGTCAAACGAATATAAGTACTACGACTGGAGGCTTGATTCTCAAAATACAAAACAGCGCCTCCATTCCCTTCCAAACTAGACGAATTAGCCAAATTCATCGTTTGGACATCTGCAGATTCCGTATAAGATTGATTCGTGAAAAAAGATTGATAATTAACCTTACTGGTCACACGCCAACCTGCCGGGCATGGATCATATTCTGTTTTGTTACCTTGAGAGTCGTTCCATAAATACTCCGTACTTTGACTACACCAGCTATCGTAACTCGCGCTAGCAATTACAGTCGGATTTTGAAAAGCTTGCCGAATAGTATATTGAACAGACAATGTCTTTCTGACAAAATAAGAAACACCGTCCGGCTGATATAGATTCAACATACCCGGAGTAAGTTGATCGCTATTAATCGTGATAGAGCTTGGGGAATTTGCGGAATAGGTACTTGGAAACGGGTCCTTCCTTCCCCATTGATAATGAAAACCATTTGTCTTGGAACGCTCCAATAAGGTAGGCGGTACGACCGTATAACCAGCCATCGCCCCTAAATTCCTGTCCATCATAGGATATTGCGTTTTATTTCCATAAGTATATTTCTGGATTCGCTTATTCACATCATCCACGGACTCGTTCGCTGTAGCGGAAGGGCTATAATCCGTCACCCAGATATGCCAGCTCCAAAGGATATCCCCCGTCCCATTATCCCCGGAATAAGCTGCTATCAGGCCACTTCCACCTGCCGTGTTCGGGGCTACACGGCAATAAATACGGGCATCCGTCAGATTATCACCATTCTTTAGATCCACTATATTCGTATGATCATCGTACGTATTGACAACGCCCAAGACCGGATCGCCCAGATCACCGTCCTCCAACGTCTGCCAAAGGACTTTCACGGATTTGATGGGCGTGGTGATCGTTCCATTTGAAACGTTACACCAGCTTACGCTCTGCAATACCGTATTTTTATCTGAGGCACCATTTATATAATAGGTATAAGGATTGAAGCAAAAGGCTCCACCGGGTACTACCATAAAACAGTTAGCGGTCGGTACCAAGTTATTATTGTTCACAGAAGCCGGTATAGGATCGATGATCGTGATACGTTTATCGTCCACAGGCAATGACGTATGATCCATCGTTACCTTATATATATAGTTCGTGTTATCGTATAGACTGAAATCCTTGCTGGAGTTACCGCCTAGGTAGACTCGATAGTTCAATTTCTTCTTACTATCGGCCTTATTCTGGGAGATAAATGTCGCAAAGGCACTTCCCTTTGGGGCGTTCGCTTTCGTACGGTAATAGTCGGAAGTAGCATTCGCACTCTCCTCACGTACAACCGTAGGTATCCAACAGGTGTACAGACCCTTGTCTGATATATTTGAGATCTGTATCGTTTTATACCGGTCCAGCAGAGATGGGTATGAGTTCTTATTATCCGGTAATAGCTTATATTCCGCGGGAATGCTTTGAAGCATGACCTGTTTTAAGTCGTAGCCAGTATTGGCGGGCAGGTTCTCCCATGCCACCGTCAACCGGGTAGCCAAGCGGCGCAGGAGGATACGGACATCCGTGCCCTCAGGACTCACGATCTTATACGTGCCCCCGTCATTCACGATCCTTACTTTTGGCAGGTGTAATAGATAAGGCATACGATCGATATCACTTTCCGAGACGATGGCATCTATGGCGGAAGAAGTCACTACCGTGCTACAAACAGAGCTAAGGGTCTTCCCTTGAAGCGTCCCCACCGTATTGCCCGAGCCATTATAGCCACGGGCAATGATCACTAACTGACAATCGTTCCCATTATTATCCGAAAGCGTTCCGGTGAAACTACTCCCGATCTCTACGTCGTTCAAATCAAGAAAGCCAATCGGATCCGTATTATTCGAATCATAATAATATTGTAATATTTGCAAACCGAACAATTTTGATGGTTTCGCCGTACTCAAGGGATCAGCCGGAACCGTGATCGCTTTGGTCGCGGCTGATGGAATTAAGCGTGTCTCGAAACTTGAGCCCACCCCTGTTTTGGTAGTACTGGCAGTAGCGCCTAAAGAAGCGGCGTTTACCTCGTCGGCAAGACCTACACATAACGATACCCCCACAGGCTTACCCTTATCGCCGGACGGGGCCGGGGTATCGAAGCGATCCTCGCAACCGGACATTCCTACCATACATATTACCATTGACATCATGATCAATCCTACTTTTTGTAATTTTACGCCTAAAACCTTCATACTTACACGTGCTTTTTCACTACTACATTTCACATTCTTTTACGAAAAAACTACTGTCTCTTTCTTACGCAGAAAGAGACAAGTCGTGATAGATTGCCTCTACACGCTGCTAATCAGAATGTTGTAAATGTTAAAGTGAAATGACACGTCTCGCTTGACGGTTCCTTGTTGTTTATCTTTTTAAATTTTGGCAAAAGAAACACCTGTTTCTCTTGCCTGTATCAGCTATTTCATCTACTTTTACATCCGAAAACGGATGATTTTCAATCATTACGTCACCTGTCTCTTTCTGTGTAAGAAAGAGACATTTTTTTTCTCCCTATCGCTTTATTCTCAATCACTTCTATTTTTCGATTCATTTTCCATTATCGTTTATTTGACCGTTTGTCTCTTTACATCTCACTACTCATTTAACATTTCGGCCTTATTGTCCGAAACGGCACGCACGAGGGCGCACGATTCCCGACGGGGGAACCGTGTAATGGCCCGTGCATGCAACCTTATATCGTTACATGACGTTGAATTGATAAGGACCGAGAAATACGAAGGCACGGACATCTTGTCGTTATGTCCGTGCCTTTATGATTGACTAAACCGTGATCGAGATATTACGATCCGTGCTTTATTGCTTCTTCAATAACCGTGTGATCTCATCGATTGGGTATCCGGTACATTCGGATATCTCATCGATGGACATGCCTCTGTTCTTCATTTGCTCGATTATTCTTTTCTGACCTTCTTTCAGACCTTCTTCTTTACCTTCCTCATACCGAGTCTCCGCTATCGCGGATATATCCCGCTCGGCGGAAAGGCTAAGCTCATAAGCCAAACGCTCATCCGGGCTCATACGCTCGATCTCCACGATGCTTTTCAGCTTCTGGAAGATCTGATTGTTCAATTCTTTCGGTAAACGTTCCATAATATCTATGTTATTTAATACGTAAAGCCATTTCTTGTAGATCGTGTCACACGAAGACAAAGGTAAGCAAAATTTCGGCATCTCCAGATAGATCTCGTTCAAGGTTTCGCTGAATGGCTCCCGCAATTCACGATCCATACGGACAACGTCCCAACGGTACTTCTCCGGATGCGAAGGATCCATTATGAAATTCAAAATGCAAACGACATACACCTTGTTGATGTCGTAACGCCAAAGATGGCTGAACTTATCCTCCGACAGCTTGGTGCGCTCCATCGCTATCTGGCTTTGTTGCTGGATGGCGAAAGAGGCGTAATACAAGACCCGATCCGTGAAATATTTCTGACGGCTCTTCTGCATCTCCACGATGAAGAACTCACCTTTCTCGTTCTCGCAGAAGATATCGAACACGGCCTTGCGATCCCCGTGCCTCACGCCGAGCATCTCGACGTTGCGAAAACTGATGTCCTTGATTACCTCGTCGTGTAACACGCCGTTCAGGAAACTAATGATCAGGTCCTTGCTTACCTCACTGCCAAAAATGACCTTGAACCCATAATCCGAGAAGGGATTGATAAACTTACTCATAGCTAATATGTTTTAGTCGTATGTCCCAATAGTGGGGCATGGCGACAAAGGTAAGCCTTTATTATCAACACGCAAGCTTTTTCGCGATTAATTTATACTCCCCCATCCCTATCAATCTCCATCATGTCAAAGAACTCATTTCCTCCCGGTTGCTGGTGGGTCCGGGAAGAGGAACCCTGTATTACTAACCCCTTGTCAGTTCGCTCGCTCTTGGATACAGCGTACCAAAAGGGCTTCCTGCTCCCAGCCAGAATCAATTATTTGAGTGGAAAAAGGACCATCTACGATACTTAATAGCAAATGATAGCCACCTGTCCCGGTACTTTTATCTGTTTTTTCCCTGCACCACAAGAATGAATTCAAACCTATATTCCCGAATTCATTCCCATAAATCCAATATCCGACAAATCGGAAATAAGAAGTCTTTCCATTTGTTTTATCGTAATAAAGAAGTGCTCCACCATCAGCGGATAAACTATTTGGATTCACGCAATTAATATTCTTAGCATAATCGGTCTTACCAAATAGAGGGCGATAATTAATATGGCTGCAAACCCTCCAGCCTGCCGGACAAGGATCATGTAAACCTTTATCCCGGTCTTGCCCCCATGAATACGCATATTCCGTATCGGAAGAATTGCCATTATACCATCTTTTTACTTCTTTATTCGTACTACTACCCAATTTATACATATCATAAGGTGCTTTATACGCCCCTCTATAGTCTATTCTCGCTACTACAGTTTTCATAGGGAAGAAAGTTACTCCGTCTCCCTTATAGAGGCTCATCAATCCATCGATGGGCTTATCAATGCTTTGGGCAATGATTGACGGGATCTTCTTGCTTGAATAACTACTCCGGAACGGGTCCTTACGCCCCCATTGGTAATGGAAGCCATTCGCTTTAGAGCGTTCCAGCTCGGTAGTCGGAACCTCTGTATAACCAGCCATCGCTCCCAGATTCCGATCCATCATCGGAAGTTGATCACCTTGCGAAGGGTTGACATATTTCTGCTTGCGTTTCTCGACAGGTGTGGAGACATCGGTATTTCCCAGCGGGTCCGGACTATAATCCGTCACCCAGATATGCCAGCTCCAAAGGATATCCCCTGTCCCATTCTCTCCAGAATAAGCGGCTATCGCACCACTTCCACCCGTCGTGTTCGGGGCGACACGACAATAGATACGAGCATCGTTCACGCTACTGTTATCCACTAAGCTTACCACATTCGTATGATCATCATCCGCTGTACTGGGAGCGTACGTATTGACAACGCCCAAAACCGGATCACCCAGATCACCGTCCTCCAACGTCTGCCAAAGTACCTTCACGGATTTGATCGGCTTGGTAGCCGTTCCACTACTAACTCCGCACCAGTTTTGCAGTAGCGTATTCTCGCCTGTACTTCCTTTTACATTATATTTATAAGGATTAAAGCAGAAAGCTCCACCCGGAACGACCATAAAACAGTTCGCCGTCGGTACCAAGTTATTGTTATTCACGGAAGCCGGTATAGGGTCGATGATCGTGACACGTTTATCATCTACTGGAAGCGACGTATGGTCCATTGTTACCTTATATATATAGTTCGCGTTACCGTACAAGCTGAAATCCTTGCTGGAGCTACCACCTAAGTAGACTCGATAGTTCAGCTTTTTCTTGCTATCGGTCTTATCTTGGGAGATAAACGTCGCGTAGGCGCTTCCCTTCGGGGCGTTCGCTTTCGTACGGTAATAGTCGGAGGTGGCGTTCGTACTCTTTCCACGCACTACGGCCGGTATCCAACACGTGTACCGGCCTTTGTCTGATATATCTGGAATCTGTATCGTCTTATACTGGTCCAATAGGGATGGGTATGAATCCTTATTATTCGGTAGTAATTTATATTTTACGGGAATACTTTGAAGTATGACCTGTTTCAAGTCGTAGCCAGTATTGGCGGGCAGGTTCTCCCATGCCACCGTAAGCCGGGTGGCCAAACGACGCAGGAGGATACGGATATCCGTGCCCTCGGGATTTTGGATCTTGCCATCATCCGTTACGTTCACATGAGGCAAGTGAAGGATATAGGGCATCGCCTTAATACCTTCTTTCGTTGTTATCCCCTCGATCGCGGAGGCTAACGCTGTCGTGTCTTGAACAAAGGAAAGGCTTCTATCTTTCAAAGTGCATACCGTGTAATCAGAGCCATCATAACCACGCGCTATGATCAATAGCTGGCAATCGTTCATGGCTGTCAAGGTTACGTTGAAGGAAGAACCGATTTCAACATGCCCTAGGCTTGCCCCTTTATTCTTCACAAAGTTGCCGCTTCGATCATATTGCCAAACTTCCAAGCCATATAACCGATCTGGCTTGGCGGTAGCCAAAGGATCATCCGCAACCGTAATCGCCTTGGTTTCGCCAATAGAGACCAAGTTTACGCTAAAACCGGAGTCTCCCACGGATTTGGTCGAAGAGGAATCGGAACCTAATGAGGCAGCATCTTCCTCGTCGGCAATCCCAACGCATAACGATACATCCACCGACTTGCCTTCCGGCATTGGTGGCCGAGGCGTATCGAGGCGATCCTCGCAACCAGACATTCCTACTATAATTCCTGCTATTGACATCATGATCAATCCTGCTTTTTGTAATTTTATTCCTAAGACCTTCATACTTATACGTGCTTTTTCACTACTACATTTCACATATTTTTACTTGAAAATGCCTGTCTCTTTCTTACACAGAAAGAGACAACGTGTGACAATATGTCCCTATCCATTGCTATTCAAGCTATTGCGAATGTTAAAATGAAACGGCACGTCTCGCTTGACGGCTCCTTGTTGTTTATCTTTTTAAATTTTGGCAAAAGAAACACCTATTTCTCTTGCTTATATCAGCTATTCCATATACTTTTACATCCGAAAATAGATGATTTTCAATCATTATGTTATCTGTCTCTTTCTGTGTAAGAAAGAGACATTTTTTTTCTTCCTACCGCTTTATTCTCAATCACTTCTATTTTTAGATGCATTTTCCATTATCGTTTATTTGACCGTTTGTCTCTTTACATCTCGCTACTCATTTAACATTTCGACCTTATTGTCCGAAACGGCACGCACGAGGCCGCACGATTCCCGACGGGGGAACCGTGTAACGACCCGTGCATGCAACCTTATATCGTTACATGACGGGATTGATAAGGAAAAAGATTATTATTCCGCGGTCTTGACCCAGACACGCTTGCCATCGAACGTGATGGCCATTTTAAGGATGTCTTTCACTCCGGCAGAGCGCAAGACGGACTCATATTGTTTCTTCTCTATCTGGGCTAGGGCTGAATCCAGCACCTTATCCACGGACTCATCGAACATGGGATCATAGACCTTTAATTCCATGATGAAACCTCTCTTGTGAATGTCACGAGGCCGTAAAAGAATATCGTAACGACCCAAACCGGACTCACGGTTGCTGCTGACCTCGTAAGCCCCGTTGCTTACCAGCATCCCTAACAGGAACGCTTGATAAACCTTCTCTGGCTCACGGCCGTTTGTGTCATAATACGAGAGCGTATTGACCACGAACTCGTTCAAGAGCCGCTGGAAGATGTTCATCTCGTTCTCGTCCAAGGCTTGAAGCATCGTCTCCAGACGCTCGTTCTTCACTGGGCCGTCGTTGATCCAGTTGCGGATGATCGTATAGAATACCGTAGAGATCTCCTTGTTCGGAACCTCCAACGTGTACGACATCAGGTAATCAGGCGTCATCCTGCCATCCGAGGCTTTTAAGTAACCGCTGAAAAGCATGAACGACCAGATATTCGATGAGCTGGAAGCCAAGTCCGGGAAAGCGAGCTTATCGTTGATCACGCTCGTGATCTTCCCGCCCTGCACCAAGGCCTCGATGCCCTTACGCACCTGATCCGGGCCTTCCGCTATCAAATGGCGCAGCAAGACGTCGGAGCCCGTGTTTACCCAATAGGGGGCCAGCAGACCGCCCTTATTCACATAATTCAAGATAGACCAAGGATTGTAAACCTCCTCACCGCCGAAAAGGTAACCGTTGTACCAATGCTTAACCTCCGGTCTATATCCGCTAAGCGAGTAAGCCGCCAACAAGCTGTCAATCTCCCCTTGCGTGAACCCAAAAGACGTACACATCGGATGTTCTAACAAGGTGTCCACATCTATATTATTCAACCCGCTAAAGATAGACTCCTTGCTTACACGCAAGATGCCCGTGATCACACCTCGGAAGATCGAGGTGTTATCCTTGAACACCAACGACATGAAGTTTCGCATGAAGCCGATCATCGTCTCATAGTAACCCTTGTCGAAAGCCACGTGGATCGGAGTGTCGTACTCATCGAGCAGAACCAATGGAGGCACCCCCCAATGGAGCGTCAACAAATCAGACAGCAAACGAAGAGAAGTCTCTAGTTGTTCCTGAGAAGCGTTTCCTTCGAAAACAGCATTAAAGTCATCCCTAAAATTAGATATCATCGCAGGAGAATCCATCAAATAGGCATGACGTGTGAATTCCGTCTTAAGCTCATAACCGATCCTTTTCAACATACCCTCGAACGTACCCGCCTTGCAGTCCTTCAACGTCAGCATGATCACGGGATACCTCCCTTGGTACTTGTCGAAATCCTTCCACTCACGGATACGCTTCTTATCGAAAAGCGGACGGAAAACATTCCCTTCCGTCTTCTCGAAGAAATAACGCAACATCGACAGGTTCAGCGTCTTTCCGAAACGGCGCGGACGGGGCAGCAACGTGATCTTGCTGCCTTCCTCTATCACCTGACGGATAAAATCCGTCTTATCCACATAGTAGAAGTCGTTTTCAACAAGCTCCTTATAGTCGCTGATACCGATCGCTATTCTCTTTCTTCCCATAACTTTCCGTTTTCGTATTGATTACAAATATAAGTATTATATCGATACTATCGATCCCTTTTCCTTATCAATCCATCATGTCAAAGAACTCATTTCCTCCCGGTTGCTGGTGGGTCCGGAAGGAGGAACCCTATATCTACCAACCTATTGTCAGTCCACTCGTTCTTGTATGCAACGGATAGCATGAGCATCGTACTGTTGTTTGCTAGTAAAGAGGATTCCCGCTTTTCCTTCTATAACCCCTCCACCTCGACTTACCGTAAATACATTATTTACACCAGAGCCTGTGGTCGTAAAAGTATTCATGTAGCCAGAGAATCCCACATCATTCAATTGAGTCGGACTCGCAGGATAACCGGTAAAACGTATATAGGTAAAATGAGAGCTATTCCCGTCATATCGCAATAGAAGTCCCCCATCGTCGCCTGCGGTGACTGGAACACTTGTATTAAGAGTTTTCAATAGATCGATCTCATCTTTACTAGGTACTCTCCAACCCGCAGGGCAAGGATCATGAATGGTTTTAGTACTACCCCAAGTCGGAGTAGATGAATCACTGCACCATCCTTTATTACCAACTCCCTCTATTTGATATTGTGGTTCCTTATAAGCTTGGCGCAGTGAGGTCCTACTCCTTTTCTCCGGGATTACCCAACTTACACCATCCGGTAAATACCGGTTTAGCCAATGTTTTGGAGGAGCTGCCCTATCCAAAGTAACCACATATTTATTAGGAACCTTTACCGAGGTGTAACTACCGGGCAATGGATCTTTACGTCCGAATTGGTAATAGAAACCTCCGGCACGAGATTTCTGCAAGATAGATTCCTTAGGTATTTCCACATAACCCTCATATGCCCCTAAGCATCGATCCATGATCGGTAACCTCTTGGTTGATCCATTCGTCAGGGCAAATTTACGCTTGTTCTCTTCCAGCACGGTTTTCGTATCCACGGCAGAAGGGGCATAATCTGTTACCCCTAGTACCGGATCACCAAGATCTCCATTCTCCAAAGTCTGCCAAAGGACTTTTACGGATTTGATCGGGGTAGACGGTACTCCATTTGAATTGTCGCACCATTCCCGCAAGGTGGTATTCTCTGCCGGAGCACCATTTATATAATAAGTATAGGGATTGAAACAGAATGCGCCACCCGGAACCACCATGAAGCAATTCGCCGTGGGTACCAAATTATTATTATTCTCGGAGGCACGAATCGGATCGATTATGGTTACTCTCTTGTCGTCCACGGGGAGTGCCTGATGATCCATTGTCACCTTATATATATAATTGGCATTATCATACAGATTGAAATCCTTGCTAGAGCTACCACCTAGATAGACACGATAATTCAGTTTCTTCTTATTATCTGTCTTATGTTGGGAAATAAACGTTATATACGCACTTCCGCTAGGAGCGTTAGCTTTTGTGCGGTGATACAAGGAAGTTGCGTTGGCACTTTCTCCCATTCTCCCACGCTACCGTAAGGCGGGTAGCCAAACGGCGCAAAAGGATACGGATATCCACTCCATCCCGACTTTCGATCCTACCCTCCTCCGTTACGTTCACATGAGGTAAGTGAAGAATATAGGGCATCGCCTTAATATCTTCTTGCGTTGTTATTCCTTCGATCGCAGAAGTAGTAGCCGTCGCACTTTGAGTGGAAGAAAGACTCTGACCTGTTAATGACTTCACTGTATAAGCGGTACCATTATAGCCACGTGCGATGATCAATAGTTGACAATCGTTCATTGGTGTCAAGGTGATATTAAAAGAAGAGCCGATAGTCCGATCTCCAAGGCTACTTCCTTTTCCTGTCTGGAAGTTACCATTCTGGTCGTATTGCCAAACTTCCAACCCATATAACTTATCCGGTTTAGCGGTGGCCAAGGGATCTTCTGGAACCGTAATAGTTTTAGTTCTATCAGCTGAAACTAACCGGACACCAAAACCTGAACCTTCCGCAGATTTAGTATCAACTTCTGTATTGGTAGAGTTACCTCTAAACATCGAGCCATCCTCCTCGTCGGCCAAGCCCACGCATAGGGAGACTTCCACCGATTTAGCCATACTTGAGGATAGGGCTGGACTCCTCCAATCATCGTCACATCCTACCGCTCCTAATATAGCTCCAACAGACACCATAATCCATCCAGCTTTTTGTATTTTTATTTCTAAAACCTTCATATTGAACGTGTTTTTCCACTACTTCATTTCACATATTTTCACTTGAAAACACTTGTCTCTTTCTTACGTAGAAAGAGACAAGCTATGACGAAATACCTCTATATGCTGCTAATCAGGCTATTGTAAATGTTAAAACAGAATGGTTTGTCTCGCTTGACGACTACCTACTGTTTAGCTTTTTAAATTTTGGCAAAAGAAATGGACTTAATTCTTGCTTATATCAGTAAATTCACCTACTTTTATGCCCGAAAACGGATGATTTTCAATCATTACGTTACTTGTCTCTTTCTACGTAAGAAAGAGACATTTTTTTTCTCTCTACCGCTTTATTCTCAATCACTTCTATTTTTCGCTTTATTTTCCATTTCCGTTTATTTGGCCGTTTGTCCCTCTACATCTTACTACTCATTTAACATTTCACCCTTATTGTTCGAAACTTCACGCACAAAACCACATGATTCCCAAAGGGGAACCACGTAGTGCGGACCACATCCCAATAGTAAGCCTACTTCATCGGCCAAGTAAGTTAACTTAAATGCCGAAGTAAGTTAACTTACTTGGCCGATAAAGCTAGCTTACTTTAAAAGAGTAGATTTGGATGGAAAAAACTCATAACTATGAACGTAGAAAAACATAGTTATGAATTGAAAATTTCATAGTTATGAGTTTTCAGTATCAAAATAGGCAAGTAATTCTTCTATCGTTTGTGTGGTATAGGTACCACCGGAAGTCTCATGGATAATAAAGTAGCTGGTCTTTAAATCGCCAGTCTCAATCCAGATATTCGATTCCACTTCCCGATTCGCCAAAATTCCGTTTCGCTGGAGCGCTTTACGTACCATAGCGTATTTCTGACCATGCCCGACGAGGCGGATCTGTCGGGAGAATTGATTATCTATACGGAATAATCCGGTATCCTTATCAAAAACAATTCCTTTCCGGGCGAAGAAATTGCTTAAATGACCGCTCAATGCCAAATCCTCGGGGGTACCGGTAGAGATGCCATTCGTTTTATCCATTAACCAAATCTTATCCGATATCTGGAGGGCCAGCTCCAAATCATGAGTGGACATAAATATCGTCTTATTCGTTTTCCGGGTTAGATGATGGAGTAATTGCATAATCTCTACCTTGCTTGGAAAATCAAGGAATGCGGTAGGTTCATCCAAGTAAATAACCGGAGTTTCCTGAGCGAGCGCCTTAGCGATCATCACTTTCTGGCGTTCTCCATCCGATAAGGTGTGGACCATGCGAGAGGCTAGTTCCTCAATGCGGACAAGGGCGATGGATTCTTCCACGATCCGCTTATCATCCTTGCTTAACTTACCCCAGAAGCCGGTATACGGACTACGTCCCATTCCGACCAATTCCCGTACCAACATATTCCGGATCTCACATTTATCGGTCAGCACAACACCGATCGTGGTGCTCAATTCCTTATCGGAATAAGTATCTATATCTTTTCCTAGGACTAATATCTCCCCATCTAATTTCGGTTGGAAAGCCGATAATGTGCGTAATAAAGTAGACTTTCCCACCCCGTTAGCACCCAGCAAACAGGTTAATTCACCACTGTAGATCACGGTATGTATATCTTTAGCTACCAGCTTTGTACCACTTTTAGAATGGTAACCGATAGAAAGTCCGTTAATATGAATCGTATCTTGTTTCATCTTACTCGTTCAATTCATTCTTACGTTTTCTAAATAATACCGAAGCCACTACTGGAGCACCTACTAAAGCAGTTACCGAATTGACCGGTAACGCCCCCTCGAACCCCGGCATACGAGCGATTAAATTACAGATCAATGCTAACGCCGCACCGGCGAATAAGACCGCAGGCATTAAAATCCGATGGTCGGAAGTTTGAAATATAGCCCGGCATAAATGCGGAACGGCTAGCCCCAAGAAGATAATAGGTCCGCAATAGGCCGTTACAATCGCCGTAAGTACCCCGGCCGAAGTGATAACCAACAAACGGGCCCGCTTGATATTAAGCCCCAAATTGCGTGCGTAGCTATCCCCAAGAAGCATCAAATTCATGGTTTTGATAAGCAGAAATGATAGAGGGATCAAGATGGTCATAAGAATCACGAACAACATCATCTGATTACCAGATACACGGGCGAAACTACCCAATCCCCAAATCACGTACGCACGGATATCCTCCTCGACGCTAAAGAATTTAAGTACGCCGATCACGGCGTTCGCCACGTAACCGATCATCACACCGATAATCAACAACGTGACATTTCCTTTTACCTTTTGGGAAACATATACGATCAGAGCCATCACAGATAAGGAACCGATCACGGCCGCTATCGATAAGGCGATCTCCCCCATGAAACCCAGTTTACTCAAGGCAACACCCCCTAAACTACCACTTAGCAATACCACGAAAGCGACACCCATGCTCGCTCCCGAACTGATACCCAAGACCGAAGGTCCGGCCAATGGATTACGGAAAACGGTTTGCATCTGCAAGCCGCTGATAGATAAGCCGGCTCCCGCTACCAACGCCGTCAATGCCTGCGGTAGTCGGGATTTCCAGATAATATTCTGCCATGTGATAGGCTCATCTCCTGAATTCCAGACAATATGCCAAACCGATTGAAGTGGAATAGAGACCGACCCCAACACCAGATTCAAAAAGATCAGAACAAAAATAGCAGCGACAATCGCCAGCATCCATAGGGTATTTGAATGTCTCATCTGCTTCCCTTATTTAAGTCGAGAATAATAGACCGGCTCATGGTCCGGCAATAGATCCGGGTGAAAGACATGAAGCAAATCCGCTAGGACGATCTCCGGTTCTGTCGGCATGCTCTCATAAAACGGCGTGTTCTTCATATTACAGTAGATAATCCCTTTCTCCCGGAACGCACGGAAATCCGCGTAACGGGGATCTTGCTCTTTCAATGCCTCATAGCTAAACGTTCCCGGAAAACTATTCACGATACGCCAGTAATCAGCGTCGTCCGCTTGGTTATAGACCGTCTCAAAGTCCAATGTAACACCACCGGATCGCTCATCATCTTTCAAGAAATAATCAGCGCCGGCATCCTTGAAAAGCTGTGCCAAGAAGCTCTTTCCTCCTACGGCATACCAGTTTCCGCCCCGTAATTCACCACTAAAAACGATCGGGCGTTTTTTAACCTTACCATCCGCCGTAAGTTCCTTTAGCTCATTATATCTCTTCTCGATGGCAGCGAAACGCTCATTGCCTTCTTTCTCTATCCCTAACAATAAGCCTATGAACTTGATCCACTCGGCTTGCCCCAATGGCGTAGTCTCCTTATAGCCCAAATGGGGAATCAAAGGGATACCCACGTCTTTCAGCGTCTCATAGCCTCCCCGCTTGAATGGCGATACAAGGATCAAATCAGGATTCATACTCATGATAACCTCGTTATCGAAATTTCCCTCTATACCGATTTTGGCGGTTTTACCTTCTTTCAGGCGTTCGTTCATCTCTTTATTGAACAAATGCCGTGTACTGGTAATCCCAACGACCTTATCCAAGGCACCCAATTTAATAAAATTCGATAATTGCAGGGAAGTCATACAGATAACGCTTCGAATAGGAAGCTCTATCACCGTATAATCGGCAGGGATCCCTGTGGGTTTCGCGCCTCTTTTCACGAACGCATAATGAAACGTGGCGCTTTCCTCATTTTGAGGATCTTGGATATCAGCCAATATGTATTGATCCGCATAGGTAAGCTTGAATCCTTGGGCGTATAAAGGCTTAACCCGCTCTTGCGAGAACGCAGACCGCTCAACGGAAATCGCCTTCCCTATTTCTCCTTTTTCACGGGTACCTGAAGTACATGATAAAGTCAATACCGATAAAAGCAAGCATCCACCCGCTATAAACTTATTCATAATCCTTGTTTAATTGACAGTTGATCATTGACAGTCACTCTCGTCCTGCTCCACGGGACAGCAACATTTATTTATGAACCGGCAGGTCTTCTGACTTACTTCCATTCTGAACGCCTTCCCGATTACGAAACCAGTGGCCAAGGTATTGTCCGAATGTTTAGAAGCTCACAGCAGCGTGGTCTGTCCGGGATTCTCACCCGGTTCCCTTTTAATCCGCCTCCCGGAAAAGAGATAAGCGGAGCCTGTTACAGCGACAAAAGTAGTAAGAATATTTGTATACATCAGCGATTTTAAGGACTTTTGCGTTCCAAATAAAAACAGATACACATGAATCATCCTATTCACTTCGTCTCATTAGGTCCCGGTGATCCGGAATTAATTACGCTGAAAGGGCTTAAAACATTACAAAAGGCCGATATTATCTATTGTCCTGCTACACGAGGCAAGCATGGAATCATATCTCGTGCGACGGATATATTGAAAGCTATTGAGGTAGACGAATCCTTGATCCATCCGTTTATTTTGCCAATGAGTAAGGAACGGACGGATGCGTTAAACGCTTACAACGAATTGTTTTTGGATGCCCAAGCTGAATATTTGAAAGGAAAACAAATCGTGATCGTCGCCGAGGGAGACGCTGGCTTTTATTCATCTATACAATATGTATACGATAAATTCGAGGAAGCAGGAATCCCGGTAGATCGAATCGCAGGAATTCCGGCATTTATAGCGGCGGGTGCCTTGGCTGGGATACATATCGTAAAACAAGAGGAGCAGATTAACGTAATCCCCGGGACTGCGTCGTTCGATGAACTTTCGGCAAAAATAGAAAATGGAATGATCATCGTCATCATGAAATTACCGGGTTGCCAAGAGGCTATTCATACTTGTATCCGGCAGTATGCGGATAAGGCGGTTTTTCATTATTTCGAGAATGTAGGAACAGGAAAAGAATATTATACTACTGATATCGCCACTATACATTCCAAGGATTTCCCCTATTTCTCCCTACTGATTATCCAACCTCGCTAAAAGAAGAAGGCTGCCCGGAGAGTAACCAAACCCGGACAGCCCATCTTATTACGCTACATGCAATATATGCTTAAGCTGATCGATATGGAAACGAAGTGTATCCATATAAGGTTTCACTGAATTATGGTACATGATCGCTTTTGCGTGCATATCTTCCAACTCGCTTACTTTACGGTTCGCCTCACGCATTTTACAAGCGTTGTAGCGAATACCCGATACATGTCCTTTGATATCCTCGATCGCTTGGTTTCTCCGGTTGAAGATAGACTCTGCTTCTTCCGGAGCGTATACCGTATAGGCTTGGGCAATGTCATCCAGTAATGCCTGTTGATAAGAGCCAACTATCGGGAGCAATTGATGGATCGCATGATGACATAAAGAATGAACCTCGTTTTGAAGCTTCTTCAATTCTACTTCCCACTTTGATTCACATACTTCATCCAATTGTTTGACTTCCGCTACGACACGATCGCTGAACAATTCCGCTACCATCTTTTCCCATGCTTCTGCTACCCACGATTTAGTAGCAAATGTAACCTGACTAAATCTTACTGTTGACATAACCTTAAATTTACATATTATATTCGTAATGTTATTAATCTCTCCCCTGTTTCACTTTGTTGCATTCAATCCTATTTGGCTTTCTTTTTATCATTACAACACCACAAAATTAGTCAAATTATCATAGATAGATAATTTTAAAGACTATTTTATAATTCTTTAAGAGTATAACAAGCAAAACGCATGCTTTTTGCAAAGTTCACTTTACAAAAAGTTTAATTTCAAGCCTATCAACTATCACAATTAAGCAAAATACACATTATTTATGCGCAACGATATCAAAATAGCACAATCTTATTATTCCATAAAGAGGAAAAACCTTGTTCCGTATCATTTTGTTATTATAATAAATTAGATTTACTTTGTTCAAACTATATAAACTTACATAAAGCACATGAAATCGGACATTGAGATAGCAAGAGAAACAGACTTGCGTAAAATTAAGGAAGTTGCGACAACATTAGGTATCCCTCGTGAGGAAGTACAAAATTATGGCAGGTATATTGCCAAGGTTCCTATCCATTTGATCGATAAAAAGCAAATGGACCAGCATAATTTAATTTTAGTGACCGCTATCACTCCCACTAAAGCGGGAATCGGAAAGACTACGGTTTCGATCGGTCTGGCTTTAGGACTGAATAAAATCGGAAAGAAAGCGGTGGTCGCTTTACGTGAGCCGTCTCTTGGCCCATGTTTCGGTATGAAAGGTGGCGCCGCCGGAGGTGGATATGCCCAAGTGCTGCCCATGGAAAACATCAACTTGCATTTTACAGGAGATTTTCACGCGGTTACTTCCGCCCACAATATGATTACCGCTTTATTGGATAACTATATCTATCAGACCCGCAATACCTGCGAGGGACTGAAAGAGATCAAATGGAAACGGGTTCTTGACGTAAACGACCGTAGCTTACGTAACATCGTATCCGGTCTGGGCGGCTCGGCGAACGGTGTCCCTACCGAGACCGGATTTGACATCACTCCCGCTTCGGAAATCATGGCGATCCTTTGCTTGGCCACGGATATAGAGGATTTGAAACGACGTGTCGGAAATATCTTATTGGGTTATACGAACGAAGATAAACCTTTCACGGTAAATGACCTTGGCATAGCCGGAGCTATTACCGTATTGCTAAAAGACGCGTTACTGCCAAACCTCGTACAAACAACAGAGAATACTCCTGCATTCGTACATGGAGGTCCTTTCGCTAATATCGCCCATGGATGTAATTCCATACTGGCTACCCAAATGGCTCTTACCTATGGGGATTATGTGATCACGGAGGCTGGTTTCGGTGCGGATCTGGGCGCGGAGAAGTTCTTTAATATTAAATGTAGAAAAGCGGGGCTGTCACCAAAACTGACTGTCATCGTAGCGACCGCCCAAAGTTTGAAACTTCACGGTGGTGTTCCGGAGAAAGAAATCAAAGAACCAAATATTGAAGGATTAAAGAACGGGTTCGCTAACTTGGATAAGCACATCGAGAATATGAAGAGTTTTGGCCAGCAAGTAATCGTCACTTTCAACCGTTTCGCTACCGATACGGACGAGGAGATCGCTTTAGTGGCTGAGCATTGCAAGGAGAAAGGGGTTGGATTCGCCATGAATAACGTTTTCGCCGAAGGAGGTGAAGGGGGTACGGAGCTTGCCCGCTTAGTGGTCGATACAATCGAGAATAATCCTTCCGCTCCTTTACGATATACCTATGATCTGGATGATCCGATCCGTACGAAGGTACAAAAAGTGGCCCAGAAGATATACGGAGCTTCCTCGATTGTGTATACGACTTTAGCCGATAAAAAATTGCGTCAGATCGAAAGCTTGGGTATTTCCCATTATCCGATCTGTATCGCCAAGACTCAATATTCATTCTCTTCCGATCCGAAAGCTTATGGGGTCGCCAAAGATTTCGAACTAAAAGTACGAGACGTAATCATCAATAACGGGGCCGAGATGATCGTTGTTGTCATGGGCGAGATCATGCGTATGCCGGGACTTCCGAAAGAGCCGCAAGCCCGAAAGATCGATATCGTGGACGGGGTGATTGAGGGATTGAGCTAAGCTATATTCACTTAGATTTACGAGAGTGCTCACGGGAACCAACGAGAGTACTCTCGTAAACTAACCGGAGTACTCTCGTCGGCTCTCACGAGTACTCATGTGAATTGGACACGATAGGCAGTTGATTCTTATAATATTTCTATGTACATTTGCAAGTAACGAAATTAAATAAAGTGTCAAGATGAATATAGCGACAGACTTTATACGGAAATTCCCGATCGGGGTACAAAGCTTTGAATCACTACGTAAAAATAAATATCTTTATGTAGATAAAACGGAGCAAATCTATTTGTTGGCGAATAGTGGTAAAGCGTTCTTCCTAAGCCGTCCCCGCCGTTTTGGTAAGAGTCTGCTGATATCTACATTGGAAGCCTATTTTCAAGGACAAAAAGAATTATTCGAAGGATTAGCTATTGATAAGCTAGAGAAAGAGTGGAAACAATATCCGGTATTACATCTCGACTTAAACGCTGAACTTTTTAATAGTACGGAATCGCTAATAGCATTGCTTAGTAACCAACTGACGCAATGGGAACAAAAATATGGTAAAGGAGAAGATGAGGTTACTCTTTCCCTGCGTTTTAAAGGAGTGATCCGCCGGGCTGCTGCACAAGCGAAACTTCCTGTTGTCGTCCTGATCGACGAATATGACAAACCGTTATTGCAATCCATAAATAACCCGGAACTGCATAATGCCTATAAAGACATCTTGAAAGCTTTTTATGGAGTCTTGAAAAGTGCGGATAAGGATTTACAATTCTATCTATTGACCGGGGTCACGAAATTTAGTCAAGTAAGTGTTTTTAGCGATCTTAACCAATTGAGAGATATCAGTATGAATGATCGTTATAATAATCTATGCGGTCTGACTTGGGCAGAAATCAAACGAGATTTTCAGCCGGAATTGAAACGTCTTGGAGAAATACAAAATCTTACCCAAGAACAAGTACAAGAGAAAATGACCTCATTATATGACGGATATCATTTCACCTATGGTTCTGAGGGGCTATTCAATCCTTTCAGCGTATTGAATGTACTGAGTGACTCTAAATTTGAGAACTATTGGTTTCGAACAGGTACTCCGACTTTCCTTGTGGAATTATTGAAGAAAACAGACTATGATCTAAGGCATATTGATGGAGTAGAACTTGATGTAGATTCGTTTGCCGATTATAAAGCGGATGCGACCCGTCCAATCCCGGTAATCTATCAAAGTGGATATCTAACTATTAAGGATTTCAATAAAGAGTTTAATCTCTATACTTTAGGATTCCCCAACAACGAAGTTAAATATGGATTCCTTAATTTCATCGCCCCATTTTATACTGAAGTGCCCGCCACTCAAAATGCGTTCTATATAGGTAAGTTCGTACAAGAATTACGTGCGGGGAAAACTGATGAATTCCTAGAACGCTTACGTGCCTTCTTTGCCGACTTCCCCTACGAATTGAACACAAAGACTGAACGTCATTATCAAGTAGTCTTTTACCTAGTCTTCAAATTAATGGGGCAATTCACGCAAGCTGAAATTCGTAGCGCAAAAGGGCGTGCCGACGCTGTTGTTTATACGCCGGATTATATCTATGTATTTGAGTTTAAGCTAAACGGTTCCGCAAGGGAGGCCATTCAACAGATCGACCAAAAAGGATACTTGATTCCTTATATCGCCGACCAGCAGGAAGTAATTAAAGTAGGCGTATCTTTCGACGCAAAGGAACGTAACCTAGGAGAATGGATTATCGAATAAATCAAAAACGAGAGATACCCTAAAAAGTATCCCTCGTTCTATCAGTTAATATCCTATCTTATTAATAAGCTCTGGCGAATAGTACCCGGCAAGCCGACGGTTTACCTGTCACCATACACTTACCCGGAGTCTTATCACCAGCTAAAGGAATACAGCGGATCGTAGCTTTCGTCTCGTTCTTGATCAATTCCTCTGTTTCCGGGGTTCCATCCCAGTGGGCCATGATGAAGACGCCATCCTCGATCTTCTCCTTAAATTCCTCATACGTATCTACGTTTATGATGTTAGCCTCACGGTGATCGTACGCTTTCTTGAAGATATTCGCTTGGATTTCCTCCAACAGATTCTTCACGTATTCCTCAATGCCATCACAAGTGATCGTTTCCTTCTCCAAAGTATCACGGCGCATCACCTCGATTGTATTATTTTCCAAATCACGACCACCCATAGCCAAACGCACGGGAACACCTTTCAACTCGTACTCAGCGAACTTCCAGCCCGGCTTCTTATTATCAGCGTCGTCATATTTCACGGAAACGCCCAGCGCTTTCAACTTAGCCACGATACCAGCAACCTTCTCGCTGATCTGCGCCAATTGCTCTGCGCTACGATAAATCGGGACGATCACAACCTGAATCGGAGCCAAATGAGGAGGCAATACCAAACCATTATCATCAGAATGAGACATAATCAACGCACCGATCAAACGTGTGGAAACTCCCCAAGAAGTAGCCCAAGCATAGTCGCTCTTACCATTCTTGTCGATGAAAGTAACGTCGAAAGCCTTACCGAAGTTCTGCCCCAAGAAATGGGAAGTTCCAGCCTGCAACGCTTTTCCATCCTGCATCATCGCCTCAATCGTATAAGTATCCAAAGCTCCGGCAAAACGCTCGCTCTCAGACTTCACGCCCTTGATTACCGGCATCGCCATATAATTCTCAGCGAAATTGGCATAGACTTCCTGCATCTTCTTAGCCTCTATCTCCGCTTCCTCACGAGTAGCGTGAGCGGTATGGCCTTCCTGCCACAAGAACTCAGCCGTTCGAAGGAATAAGCGAGTACGCATCTCCCAGCGCATCACGTTCGCCCATTGGTTGCACAAGATAGGCAGGTCACGGTAAGACTGAATCCAGTTACGGTATGTATTCCATATAATCGTCTCCGAAGTCGGGCGAATGATCAGTTCCTCTTCCAATTTAGCCGCCGGATCTACGACAACCCCCGTACCGTCATGATTTGTCTTCAAGCGATAGTGAGTAACCACGGCACACTCCTTGGCGAACCCTTCCACGTGCTCAGCTTCTTTACTTAAGAAAGACTTCGGGATCAGCAAGGGGAAATAAGCGTTCACATGACCGGTTTCCTTGAACATATCGTCTAAGATACGTTGCATCTTCTCCCAGATAGCGTATCCGTAAGGCTTGATCACCATACAACCACGCACGGCGGAATTCTCCGCCAAATCAGCCTTAATTACCAAATCTTGGTACCACTGCGAATAGTTTACACTTCTCGGTGTAAGTTCTTTCAGCTCTTTTGCCATTTCTTTATATTTCTAAATTATACTGTTTTCTTTAATCTGAACAAGTAATGGGTTGCAAAGGTAAGAAATAATCATATATCTTTGTAAAAACTATATATAGATAATATCATGAATATACACAAGATCACACGTTACTTACTTATGTTATGTGCATTTACGTTCTTAACTCTCACGGCGAAAGGACAAGATGGAGAGCCTTTGCGACTGGCTGTGGCGGGGGTATCCCACGGACATCTATGGGAGGTGATAAGCCGTTTGGATAGAGGCGATTTCAAGATTGTAGGAGTCGCCGAGAAAGATGATTACTTACGGGAACATAACGGTCTGCGGGATAAGCTAGATCCAAACCTGTTCTATGCGGACCTTGGCGAGATGCTGGATAAGACCCATCCAGAGGCGGTCATCGTATACGAGCCGATCTACGACCATCTTCGTGTGGTGGAGGCTTGCGCACCGAGAGGCATACATGTTATGGTAGAAAAGCCATTGGCCGTCAATAACGAACATGCTACCCGAATGGCATCGCTCGCCCGTGAGAATAATATCCTGTTGCTTACCAACTACGAGACTACATGGTATAATACCAACCATGAAGCATTCCGCCTTATCGACAGCGGTGCTATCGGGAAGATCGATCGTATCAACGTATACGACGGGCATCAAGGTCCCTTCGAGATCAACTGCGGAAAAGAGTTCACGGACTGGTTAACCGACCCCGTGCTGAATGGCGGCGGGGCAGTTATCGATTTTGGATGTTACGGAGCCAACTTAGCCACCCGTCTCATGAAAGATGAAAAGCCTCTTAGCGTATACGCCGTACTACGGCAGAATAAACCGAATCTTTATCCCAAGGTAGACGATGATGCGACTATTATCGTGGAATATCCTTCTGCAACCGTCCAGATCATGGGATCATGGTGTTGGCCGATGGGTAGAAAAGATATGCATATCTATGGCGACAAAGGATATATTTACCAAGATACGCCTAAGGAAATGCGAATTTATACCAACGGAAAGGAGCGCCAAGAAATAGCACCATCCTTGAACGCTCCTTATAATGATTCCTTTTATTTCTTGAGAGCCGCTGTCCGTAAAGAGATTGACGTACCTCCCACAGACCTTTCCTCTTTGGAGAATAACCTAATGGTAGTACGGATATTGGACGCTGCCATTCAAAGCGCGAAATCTAAAGCGGTTATCCAACTCTTTTGAGAGTTAGAACACCTCTTTCCAATGTTTTAGATTCGTATCGATGGTATCCAAGACCTCCTTGCTTCTCCCCTCCATCATTAACTTATACATGGTCTGGGCAAAACCAAGCATTTGGGAGAACTCAATCTTGGGAGGCATCGCTAATGCGTTCGGATCGGTCATGATGTTAACCAAGGCTGGTCCGTCAGCATTAAACACTTTCTGCAAGGTGGGGAAGACATCGTCAGGATTGATCACGTTGTAGCCCGCCATTCCCATTGAAAGGGCAACCCTAGCGAAATCCGGATTCAACATCGTGGTCTGCCAATCCGGCAGTCCGGCCACTTCCATCTCAAGTTTTACCATTCCTAGAGAACGATTATTAAACACAATTAATTTAATCGGCAAATGGTATTGCACGATCGTGGCAAGGTCGCCCAACAACATTGAGATACCTCCATCACCGCACAACGCCACGACCTGCCTGCCGGGATAAGCCAATGCCGCCCCTATCGCTTGCGGCATGGCGTTCGCCATCGAACCATGATTGAATGATCCCAACATCTTCCGCATACCCGTAGCTTGCAAATAGCGGGCACCCCATACACAAGTCATACCCGTATCCACGGTAAATATGGCGTCGTCCGAGCTAAGCTCGTCTACGACCGAAATCACATATTCCGGTTGTATCTTCTCTTCTTTCCCTCGGACAGCAGCGGCAGAACGGAGATTTTCCCGAACTTTCTCATATTTCGCCAACTGTTCCCGCAAGAAACTATCATCTTCTTTCTGGTGAATCAACGGAATCAACTCTTCTAAAGTATCCTTCACATCGCCACAAAGCCCCATTTGTATCTTGGCACGACGCCCCAGACGATTCGGATTGATATCCACCTGTACGATCGTGTTGCTCTCTGGCATGAATGCCTCGTATGGAAAATCGGTTCCCAACAACACCAACACCTCTGCCTCGTGCATACTATAATAGCCGGAAGGCATGCCCAATAGACCGGTCATCCCCACCTCGTTCGGATTATCGTACTGGATCTCCATCTTACCCTTGAAAGAATAGGCTACCGGAGCATTCAGTAATTTAGCCAACTGCACCAATTCCGGATGGGCATCTTTCGCCCCTATTCCACAATAAAGTGTCACTTTCTTCGCGTTATTCAACAAATCCGCTAATTCTCGGATTTCCTGTTCGGCGGGACAAACCCGTTGTCGCGTAGGAAAAGAAAAGGTAGAGGACAAACCCGCTGTAGCATTCTCTGCCGCCAAGTCACCGGGAAGTCCGATCACCCCGACCCCACGTGATGAGATCGCCGCTTGCATAGCGCCTTGAAGCATCCGAGGAAATTGTTCCGGTGTAGTGGCTACCTGATTATAATAGCTACAATCATCGAACAATTTGATCGTATTTGTCTCTTGGAAATATTCTGTACCAAACTCCCGGGAAGGGATCGTGGAAGCGATCGCCAAGACCGGGGCTCCGGATCGTTGGGCATCATACAGCCCATTAATTAAATGTACATGCCCGGGGCCACTACTACCTGCGCAACAAGCCAACTCGCCTGTCAATTGAGCCTCCGCCGCAGCGGCATAAGCTCCCGTCTCCTCATGACGGACATGAATCCACCGCAATCTGCCGTTTTTCCGAACAGCCTCGTTTACCTCATTCAGGCTATCGCCTGTCACGGCGTATATACGTCGTACGCCTGCTTTTTCCAGCGTATCCACTAACTGGTCCGCAACTTTCTTCGCCATAGTTTAAACTCTTCTTTTTATTTTATAAGAAAACTATTAGGGGCTGAAGAAAGTTTTTGGAAAGGCTGATTTTTATTCGATGCAATCCGTCAATGTTCGTAAAAAAGCGACAATCGCAGCCTCCTCTTCCTGAGATAAACCTAAGTTCCCCAGCTCATCCTTATTTACAGTCTCAGGATACTCCGCCGGAGGGAAATCCTCGACATCCCTTACATTATAAAAATGCACGATCTCCTCCAAGGTTTTGAAATATCCATTGTGGCCATATGGGGCTGTCAGCGCTATATTACGGAGCGTAGGCACACGGAACTTTCCGTATTCTTCCGGATTACGCAGTTGTGAACCCAAGCCAAGATCCATCGTATCCTTACCACACGTATTATACGGAGCCGGAACCCTAAAGAATGGATTGTCCGGATTCGAGGGAATCCCCAAATTATCATAGGTGTGATCAGTGAATAGCACCTTCCCGGCTCGTTCGTCCGAATCTAATATATGGCACTCGGCACATAGCCCTTTTTCCTTGAAAAGCTCATAGCCTAGTTTCTCTTCTTCCGTTAATTGACATTTACCTGCTTGCCAAGCATCGAACTTCGAGGAGAATGGATTCATCTCGGCGGAACGCTCGTAGATAGCGATCGCCTCATTTATATAGGAAAAGACAGTATCCGCAGACTCATGCTCTCCATAAATACGTATGAAATCCGGATACCAATACGCCGATCTCGCCTTTCGAACCACGTCACCCACATTTTTATTCCCCATCTCCAACGGATTTACGAAAGGCTGGGCCGCCTGTTCCTCCAGAGAGTTCACACGGCCATCCCAGAAGAGGCCCCCAACATAAGTTTCTTCTTCCTCGTCATAACTCAGGGCTGGAACATAAGCGGAATAGGCGCAGGTCATGGAGTTACGGTTACTGAATAGCCCCTCCACGGCTCCCTCCGAGGTGATACGGGCATATTTGTCGGCAAAACCTTTTTCCGGGATATGGCAAGTGGCACATGATTGCCCTGCCGGCTCAGACAAAGACTCATCGAAAAAAATAGCTTTTCCTATTAACTCTTTCTCGGACAATCCGGTCTCTTTTTGGGCGCAAGAAACACTGAGTAAAGCTACGCCCGTTATCAAGATCACTGTTAGTTTCATTCGTACATCGCTAATTTATAGTAAACATATCACCAAATGTACGATTTATTTCTCAAGATATATGAGCGATGGCCTCTATTTATGGAGAGACATCCCCATGTAGATACCGATGCAATAAGGAATTAGCCAGATGCACCATACAACAATGCTAAATCTGTTGAAATGCTGTTTAGCTTTTAACGAACCTTTAAAGTAAGTCCAAATCGCCCAGATCGCATGGATCAGCATCAAACAAATAGCGATAATACCCGTTATGGTATGTACCGTATCATGCAGATGGGTCAGTTGGGCGATATGCTCCATCAGGCCTGTCCCAATAGCGTCCGCATAAAGTCCTAATACAAAAAACCAAAGATGCCACGCTTTTAACTGTCCTTGAAAACGCTCGCCCCAGACCCCGATCGTATAGCATATCAAGGCGGATGATATGACACAAATGGCCGTAATCAGTAAATGAATATCAAGTTGATTGAATACCATATTTTTCCTTTTTCAAAAAGAACAGAAGCTCCCTGAAAAAGTTTAGGCTATTGGCAAAGAATTCATACATTCGCGTGTCTAAATAAAAACTACAGGGCAATCCCGTTGAAAAGTATGAAACAAAATATACTCGCTCTCTATCTGATCAAGCTATCCAAATGGTTCTCACTCGTAATGCCTATCATTGTCCTATTCTACGAGGATCATGGATTAGGACTGCAAGACGTATTTATTTTGAAAAGTGTCTACTCGGTTGCCGCTGTCGCCTTAGAGATTCCCTCGGGCTATCTGGCGGATGTATGGGGGCGTAAGAAATGCTTGATTCTAGGTTGTATACTTTTCTTTGGTGGGTACCTGTGTTATTCTTTCACCTCCACTTTCACGGCATTTCTCTTCGCCGAGATCTTGTTGGGAACCGGGCAAACCTTGGTAAACGGAGCGGATTCGGCATTGCTCTACGACACAACCGTACGATATAAAAAAGAAGAACTTTATTTGCGGTACGAGGGACGCATCACAATGATCGGTAATTTCGCCGAGGCCATCGCTGGCATATTCGGTGGATTGCTGGCCGCTTATTCCTTGCGATTGCCGTTTTACGCCCAAGCGTTTGTCGCCTTTATCGGCATTCCGGCAGCGTTCGCCTTGCAGGAATTCAATACTAAGAGTAAGGTGCAGAACCCAGCTTCCGAGATTGTCCGCATCTTGAAATATTCCTTGGTCACGAACCGTAAACTATGTTATAACATCATGTTCTCCGGTATCATCGGGGCCGCTACATTAACGATGGCATGGTTCGTACAACCCGTATTGATGAAGTTGGAAACCCCGACCTCCTATTACGGGATCATTTGGACCGTGCTTAATCTGACGGTGGGATTGTCCGCCCTCTATTCTGATCGGGTAGAGCGGTATTTCGGGATGCATAAATCAAATACATTTATACTCCTTATAATCGTCGGCGGATATATATCGCTCGCTTATAACCTTACTTATTGGGGATTAGCAATCTTGTTCATTTTCTATATCGTCCGAGGGTTCGCCACACCGATCTTGAAAGGCTACATTAATCAAATGACCTTCTCGGAGATGCGGGCTACGGTCTTGTCGATCCGTAACTTTGTGATCCGCTCAATGTTCGCCGCCATCGCCCCATTTATAGGTTGGCTAAATGATTTCTATTCTTTACGTGTCGCCTTGTTAGTTTCTGCCGGAATTATTGCCATTCCCGGAATTTTATTCTTAGTTTTGCAATTCCGTAAAGCAGATTAAAAATATAATAGCATGAAAAGACAACTTATGACCGGACTGTTTGCCGCTTTGGCTTTCACAGCGGTAGCCCAGTCGAATGAGTGGCGAGACCCCGAGGTCAACGCCGTAAACCGTGCCCCGATGCACGCCAATTTCTTCGCCTACGAGACCGCCGAGGTGGCAGCGAAGGACGCCAAGGAACAATCCCAGAACTTCATGACCTTGAACGGTCCTTGGAAATTCTTTTGGGTAAAGAACGCTGACGCTCGTCCTACCGATTTCTGGCGGACCGATTACAACGACAAAGGATGGAACAATATGCCTGTTCCCGGTGTATGGGAACTGAACGGATATGGAGATCCTCTCTACGTAAACGTCGGTTACGCTTGGCGTGAGCAATTCAAGAACAATCCGCCCGAGGTCCCTACTGTTAATAACCATGTGGGTTCCTACCGTCGTGAGATCATGGTTCCTGCCGACTGGAACGGAAAAGAGATCATCGCTCATTTCGGCTCCGTTACCTCCAATATGTATTTGTGGGTAAACGGGAAGTACGTAGGCTATAGCGAAGATAGCAAGCTGGAAGCAGAGTTTAACTTAACTCCTTACCTGAAACCGGGACAAAAGAACCTGATCGCTTTCCAAGTATTCCGCTGGTGTGATGGTACTTATCTGGAAGACCAAGATTTCTTCCGTTACAGCGGTGTCGGACGTGATTGTTATTTATACGCCCGTAACCAAAAGCAACAGATCGCCGATATACGTGTGACTCCGGATCTGGACGCTCAATACCAAAATGGCTCGTTGGCAGTCAACCTAACCATGAAGGGTAAAGGTACGGTAGAGCTTGAACTATTGGATGCCCAGAATAAAGCTGTCGCTACCCAATCCTTGAACGCTTTCGGAAAGGTCAGCACGACGATAGAAGTCTCCTCTCCCCACAAATGGACCGCAGAGACTCCCTATCTATATACTTTACGGGCTACTTTAAAAGAGGGAGGCAAAACAATCGAGGTAATCCCCGTAAAAGTAGGTTTCCGTAAGATCGAATTAAAGAACGCCCAGATACTCGTGAACGGGCAACCGGTTCTTTTCAAGGGTGCCGACCGTCACGAGATGGATCCCGATGGCGGTTATGTCGTTTCACGCGAACGCATGATACAGGACATACAGATCATGAAGAAATTCAATTTGAACGCCGTTCGTACCTGCCACTATCCCGATGACAACTTCTGGTACGATCTTTGCGATAAATACGGTATCTATGTCGTAGCCGAGGCCAATGTAGAGTCTCACGGAATGGGATACGGCGAGAAGACGTTAGCCAAGAACCCATCCTATAAGAAAGCGCATCTGGAACGTAACCAACGTAACGTCCAACGTGGTTTCAACCATCCGAGTATCATCTTCTGGTCCTTGGGTAACGAGGCCGGATACGGTCCTAACTTCGAGGCCGCTTACGACTGGATCAAGAACGAAGACCCCAGCCGTGCCGTACAATACGAGCAGGCCGGAAAGAACGGAAAGACCGATATCTTCTGCCCGATGTATTACAACTACGAGGATTGCGCTAAATACTGCGAGGATAACTCCATGCAAAAGCCTTTGATACAATGTGAATACGCCCATGCCATGGGTAACTCTCAAGGAGGTTTCAAGGAATATTGGGATTTGATCCGTAAATACCCGAAATATCAAGGAGGCTTCATCTGGGACTTCGTGGATCAATCCGTACGCTGGACCGGAAAGAACGGGAAAATGATTTATGCTTACGGCGGCGATTTCAATAAGTTCGACGCTAGCGATAATAACTTCTGCGATAACGGCTTGATCAGCCCGGATCGTGTTCCGAACCCGCATATGTACGAGGTGGGGTATTACTACCAAGATATTTGGACAACCCCCGGCGATCTGGCGAAAGGCGAGATCAAGGTCTACAACGAGAATTTCTTCCGTGACCTCTCCGCTTATTATCTGGAATGGGAAATGCTGAAAGGCGGCAAGGTTGTTCGTAGCGGACGTGTCGATGACCTGAAAGTAGCTCCCCAGCAAACATCAACGATCCGATTGGATCTAGGCGAGACTTGCCAATGCGCGGAATGGTTGCTGAACGTATCTTATAAATTGAAGAACCGTGAGGGCTTATTACCCGCCGGACATACCGTAGCCAAGGATCAGCTGACGTTGAATCCATACAAGGCTCCATCTATGGAATTGAAAAACGTGGAGACAACCAATATCGAAACCAAGGCTCCAGTCGTACAAGATAACGACGCGAATTACCTGATCGTGGAAGGTTGTGGTTTCCGTACCGAGTTCAACCGTGAGAATGGTTATCTGATCAAATACGAGGTAAACGGTCAAGACATGATCAAGGAGGGAGAGGCTTTGACTCCTAATTTCTGGCGTGCACCGACAGACAATGATTTCGGAGCCGGCCTACAGAAAAAGTACGCCGCATGGAAGAATCCGGAAATGAAACTGACTTCTCTTAACCAACGGATGGAGAACAAGCAAGTGATCGTAGAGGCCGCTTACGATATGCCGACCGTATCCGCCAAGTTGAACTTGACGTACGTGATCAACAACAAGGGCGCAATCAAGGTTACCCAGAAAATGACAGCGGACAAGAGCGCCAAGGTATCTCCCATGTTCCGCTTCGGTATGCAGATGCCGATGCCGAGATCATTCGAGAATATCGAATATTATGGCCGTGGTCCCGTGGAGAATTATATCGACCGTAAGGGTAACGCCGACTTGGCTATTTACCGCCAGACCGTAGATGAGCAATTTTATTCGTATATCCGTCCGCAAGAGAATGGAACGAAATCGGATATCCGCTGGTGGAAAATGCTGAACGAGGCTGGCAACGGTATCAAGGTCGTAGCCTCTGCCCCATTCTCCGCTTCCGCTTTACATTATACGATCGAGTCTTTGGATGACGGTGCCCGGAAGGATCAAAGACACTCTCCCGAAGTAAAGGAAGCCGACTTGACAAACCTTTGTCTCGATAAGGTACAGATGGGATTGGGCTGTGTAAATAGCTGGGGAACTATCGCACTCCCGGAATATCAAATTCCTTACGGCGACTATGAGTTCACGTTCATTCTTACTCCGGTAAAACATAGCATCGAGATCGAGTAAAACGAATCTTCTATCGAATAGAAGATATATTGGAAGAAGGGGAAAGCAATCGCTGTTTTCCCCTTCTCTCGTTTTCTATCATCACTGTTCTTTAACAGACATACCTACAAAATCCCTAAACCGTTCCAGCCCCTTTATCAGCGATGAGCGTGGACAAGCAATATTCCAACGCATGAAACCTTCTCCTTCAGTCCCATACATCGTTCCAACATTGAGCCATAGCTTCGCTTTCCCGATCAGCAAGTGCTCCAATTCTTCCGATGATTTACCTAACTTACGGCAATCCATCCATACAAGATAAGTGCCTTCCAACAAGGTTATCGGAAAGTCCGGCAGATATTTCCCACAAAAATCTTTCATGTATAAGTAATTCCGCCATAAATAATCGATCAGTTGCGACAGCCATTCCTCTCCCTCATTATAGGCCGCTATGGTAGCTATTACACCAAAAGGATTCACATCGCATACCTCGTTGATATTGATTGCCCGGTCTATCTTCCGACGTAGGTTCTCATCGGAACACACGATATTGGCGATTTGTAATCCAGCGATATTGAAAGCCTTGCTAGGCGACAGGCATGTCACGGAATGCCGTAGGAATTCTTCCGAGATAGATGCGAACGGTGTAAAAGTATATCCCGGAAATACGAGTTCGCAATGTATCTCATCTGATACGACTGTTAGGCCATTACGGATACAGATCTTGCCGATACGACTTAGTTCCTCACGTGTCCATACCCTTCCAGCGGGATTATGAGGATTACACAACAGCATGACCTTTACCTTTGGATCAGCGGCTTTTTTCTCCAAATCCTCATAATCAATCGTGAATGTATCATGGGCATAAGACAAAGGGTTACGGATAATCTCACATCCGTTATTGCGGATGGACGAGAAAAAACAGTTATAAACCGGAGTCTGCACCAGTACTTTATCACCCGGCTCGGTTAGCGCCTTGATAACGGCAGAAATTGCCGGAACAACTCCGGAGGTATAAATCATCCATTCTTTTCGTATTTGCCATCCATGCCGACGTTCAAACCAGCCTGTCACCGCTTCGTAATATGCATCCGGTACTCGGGTATAACCGAAAATACCATGTTCTACACGTTGCCGTAAGGTTTCGATAATAACGGGTGCCGTACGGAAATCCATATCGGCCACCCACATCGGTAGAACATCCGTATCCACAGCGCTATCCCATTTATAGGAGTTCGTACCGGTACGAGGCACTATTTCATCGAAGTTATATCTCATATTCTTTATGCGGAAAAGCAAGTACGTTCATTCCATAGCCTCAGTTGGCAATTACCCGGAGCCTTGATGTTCTCGTCGAGGATTACCTTACCATAGCTTTCGGCGGTGATGCTTCCCGTACGGGGATTCTTCACGCTAGGGATCGGGCTATTGATAGTCGCCTGCACGGAACTGTATTCAAAGGCCAGGTCGCAATCATCTGCCATCGTACAGTTCTCTATCACAAGATCATGGGCGTAACAAAGCGGCTGTGTACCCGAGATTTTGCAATTTACCAAACGTAGATTCTTCGAATGCCAACCCAAATACTCGCCATTAATCTCGGAATCGTATACGGTAACATTCTCCGTATTCCAGAAAGCGTCTTTCGAGTTGATGACCGCATTACGGATTTCCACGTTCTTACAATACTGAAACGAGTAGTTTCCATTTTGAGCGTAGTTCCGGATTTTGATGTTCTCGCTGTGCATGAATAAATAATCAGCATGGTCTATTTGCACATTCTTCAATTCCACGTTTCGGCAATGCCAAAGGGTTTCCTGAGCATTGGGTAGTTGTACGTTTTCCAGTTTGATACCGTCCATCTCCCGAAACATCTTTGGGGCTTCCACCCGTGTATCCGTCATCACGAGGTTTTGAGAATACCATAACGCAGCACGTCCACCTTCGGTAAACAGGCTATTCTTGATGGTGAAGCCATTCACGTGCCAGAACGGATATTTACCCTCAAAACGACAGCCTACGGCTATGATATTGCTACACTCCTTCAACGCCGATTCCCCGGCATGAATAACGACATTGTCTAATTGTAAATCGTGAGAGGCGAACAAAGGACGCTCACCTCTAAATTCCATATCCTTTATCTGTTGCATAATGAATCTTATTTAAAGTTTTCTACAAAGAACCGTTCAATCTTATCGAAGGGAATGACACTCATCTGATCGTATAAATCGACATGATTCGCTCCGGGTATAATTAGCAATTCCTTATTGTCACCTTTCAGTTTCTTGAAGGCATCTTCACTAAAATAACGTGAATGTGCTTTCTCTCCATGAATAATCAATACAGCGCTACGAATCTCGTCACTATACGAGAGTATAGGCATATTGATGAACGATAAAGCCGAGGTCTTGTTCCATCCGCCATTCGAGTTGAGCGAACGCTTGTGGTAACCACGCTTCGTCTTGTAATAAGCGTAGTAGTCTTTCAAGAATTGGGGCGCATCGTCGGGTAACGTATCGGGCAAACCTCCCGCAAGGGCGTATGAGCCGTTCTTTGTGTCAGCGGTACGCTGTTCATTGAGTTGCTTGCGCAATTCATAACGTGCGTCGGCATCCATCGCATCGAAGTAACCATTAGCGTTCACACGGCTCATATCGTACATCGTAGAGGTTACGGTCGCTTTGATACGAGTATCGATAGCCGCCGCGTTAAGCGCCATGCCTCCCCATCCGCAGATACCGAGAATACCGATATGCTCCGCATCCACATCATCACGTGTCGAAAGGAAATCGACGGCCGCACAGAAATCTTCTGTATTGATGTCGGGGGAAGCTACATAACGAGGCTCTCCGCCACTCTCGCCTGTGTACGATGGATCGAAAGCGATCGTCAGAAATCCACGTTCCGCCAATTCCTGCGCATACAAGCCCGAGGATTGTTCCTTCACGGCACCGAACGGACCGCTAATAGCGATAGCAGGCAATTTCCCATCCGCATGCTTGGGTTTGTACATATCGGCGGCAAGCGTAATGCCATAGCGATTACGAAAAGTAACTTTACTATGGCTCACCTTGTCACTCTGTGGGAATACTTTATCCCACTCCTTTGTTAGATTCAAATTCTTGTCCATTGTATGATCAGTATTAAATTGATTATCTGTAGCGAACAGGTTTCCCGTAGCGCAAAAGTATATAGCCATTGCCATACATAATTCTCTTAATGACTTCTTCATGTCGTTCCTTGTTTATTTTTACGATGGCAAAGATAGAGGCTCAAATAGCATCCCTTTGTAGACAAATTACGGATGTCATGACCTCAATTACAGGTTTTGTGGAATCAGCCAGAAAGCCTGTAAATACACATAATCCGTAACAATGGTTATATAATCCGTAATTAGGGTTATAACTATATATGAATTATCCTCTATTTTTGCGTACAGAATTATTGATTAAATACGTACGGCTTATGGATAAGATACTTAACTTAGATAGTGTAGACCTATATAACAAACTATACGGCCTCGAAACCCTAAATCCGCTGGTCAGCGTCATTGATTTGAATAAAGCGACGAGTAGTGTAGATCTCATCCGCTTCAATTACGGCATCTACGCACTGTATCTAAAACTAGAGAAAGCCTGCGATATCAAATACGGGCGCCAGACATACGATTACCAAGAAGGCACTATCGTTTGCTTCGCCCCCGGGCAAACAGCGGAAACAAACCCGACAACCGATAAAGTCCAAGTAAACGCACATGGTATTCTTTTCCATCCCGATTTACTGCGTGGAACGTCACTCGGAAAGAATATAAAGAAATATACGTTCTTTTCTTACGAGGTAAACGAGGCGTTGCATCTCTCGGAAGAAGAAAGATCTATCGTGATGGATTGCCTGAAGATCATCCGTATGGAACTGGAACATGGCGTGGATAAACATAGTAAAACCTTACTTGTAAACCATATCGAACTGCTGCTTAATTATTGTATGCGTTTTTATGAAAGGCAGTTCATCACCCGAGGCAAGACAAACCGGGATGTGCTGACACGTTTCGAAAACCTGTTGGATGAGTATTTCGAAAGTACACTCGCTGAACAGGACGGATTGCCTACGGTGAAATACTTTGCCGACAAGCTTTGCCTCTCATCGAACTATTTCGGTGACATGTTCAAGAAGGAAACCGGCAAATCACCGCAGGAATACATCCAAGAGAAAGTAATCGAGCTAGCCAAAGAACGTATCTCCGACACAGCGGACACAGTCAGCCAAATCGCATATTCCCTAGGTTTCCAATATCCGCAGCACTTCTGTCGGCTATTCAAGAAACGGGTAGGATACACGCCAAGTGAATACCGTGCGCAAATCGGTCTATCAACGAATCTATAGAAGGCGTTCAAGAAGATGTTAGATATTAAGACCGTATATGAATGTAACCGGTGCTTGGGATGCAAGACGCTGCACCCACAAGTAAGCCTCATTAATCTAGAGAGCCCGAACCTAGAGCAAGAGGCCGTAAAGTTCGAGTTCTACGCAATACTCTTGATAGAAGACTGCCCGGACGGTTGCTATTGTTGCGGACGTAAGTATTACGATTATTCCAACGCTACGATGGTGTTTCTTACACCCGGTGAGATTTTCCGCATGAGTGAGAATAATACGTTACCCGACAAAGGATACCTTTTAGCGTTCCATCCCGACCTATTGTTCCGCACGTCATTGGACAACCATATTAAGAACTATACCTTCTTCGCTTATAATAAGGAAGAGGCGCTGCATCTCTCCCAACGTGAGACCGCTAAAGTTACGTGTTGTCTGGAAAACATCGAGGACGAGCTTCACCATGCCATCGATACGCACAGTGGTACCATTCTATCCCGCCACATTGAATTATTATTGGATTATTGTACACGCTATTATGAACGACAGTTCATTACCCGGGAAAATAAGAACAAGGTTCTCTTGGAGAAATTGGAAAGGCTCCTCGACGAATATATCATTTCCGGCAAATTAGAGAACGGCCTACTGCCCACTGCCGAATATTGTACGGCAGAACTGAATCTTTCCGCCGCTTACTTCAACGACCTGCTGAAGTTCGAGACCGGCAAAACACTGGAGGAATATTTTCAACTAAAACGACTGAATGCGGCTAAGAAAATGCTACAGAAAGCCAGTAATACCCCCGCTCTAGTAGCACGGCAACTAGGTTATCCGAACGTACAGTATTTCAGCCTTATATTTAAGAAGATTACAGGCATCGCCCCCAGTGAATATCCATATGCGCAAAACTAAGAGGGTGTGTCAAATATCGGTATTCATGGGACGCAGACGACTCAGACGAGCGCAGATTAACGCAGATATTATTAATTATCAACTAAATAAATCTGCGCCAGTCTGCGTGTTCTGAGTCGTCTGCGTCCGGTAATATCAATTTGACACACCCTCTTAGAATAACATTATTTTCCTAGTTTCTTTTCCAGCATCTTCATAAAATATCCCCCGACAACCGAACGGGCTTGAAAACCTCGTTGCGTACCATCGGAAGTAAAATGCCAATCGCTTAAAGGAACACGTGAAGTCGTCTCGTTGGCATAGTTCCAGACCGGGACCATCAACGTATTGAAATCCTCCATCGAGCCGGTCAAGCAAGCGGACCATAAAATCCAGTCGGATTTCGTATAATCCTCCCGGTTATCCAACGGCAAACCGTATTTATTTTGCTTCGTCTTGTAATAAGCCATTTCCGTAGCGGCAACCTCTTTCGGGAAGATATTCAAGCCCAGCAAGCGATCCCAGACCAGATTATATTTTTGGCTCCAAGTGCCCGGCTTATCGAAAGTCAGGCGGTAATGATCACCATCGTTCGCCATCTTCACCCACTTAGCGGCCATCTCACGGGCGGCTTCCGTATATTGTTTAGCGATGTCGGCCTTACCTAACATCTCCGCCAATTTCCCGTAGCCGGCAACTCCCATAATTGCCTTGATGGACAAGTTCGTGTTATGGGCGAAATGTCCGGCAAAATCGTCCGTACAAAGTTGGTTCTTCGGATCAAGACCTTCCTTCGACAAGTAGTTCGCCCATGTAGTCAAGACCTCCCAATGTTGGGCGGCATAATCGGCATTGCCATCCACTATCGCTATAGCGGTCGCTAACACAAGCATATTACCACTCTCCTCCACGGGCATATCGCCACCGTAGGTTTGACCGTTCGCAATCGGATATGTACCCACGTCGTGAGATGGGAAAGGTTTCTTCCACAGTCCGCTCTCGCTATAATAGAAAATAGGGTTCATCATTCCTTTCAACAAATCCGTGTTGTACACTAAGAATAAAGGAGCGGAAGGATACGTTATATCTACCGTTCCGATAGAACCGTTGCTGAAATTTTCTTTAGAGAGGAATAAGAGAGTCCCTTCTTTATCAGTCACCAATTTATGGGCGGCGATCGCCTGCCGATATGCGATAGCGCATAACTCGGCGTACTTCTTCCCTCCTACGGCACTCGTCTCGCTCATCAAAGAAGAATCGAAGGAACCGCAACGCCGCATCAGATCCTCGTAAGAAGCCTCCCCTTTCTCAAACGCCTGATGGATATCCACTTTCCCGTCGTGCTTCCAATAAGGCATACGGTTGTTTTGGAAATACTGGATCGAATATAAATCATCGTAACCGATCATCAAATGTCCGGAGACGGTTTCCTTGGAGACCTTGCCGATCGGGTCCGTATAAGCGAGAACCGTCATTTGCTCACGCATATCCGAAGAGATACTTTGCGATCCAGCCGGTAAATTACCAGTAGCCATGAAAGCTTTCTTCGTAGCATAATACTCGTCGATCGTTGCGGAGACTCCCGGTTTCTTTGGGATAGCCAAATAGAAATATCCCCAGTCAATCCGTACATCATCCCCGGTTTTCGCCAGAACCTCTTGATCGATTGTTCCTGTCTTTAGGTAAATTAAATTAGGGGTTTCCGTTTTCTCAAAAGTCACCTCTTGATCGATCGTATTCACGGCCCATTGCGGCGTGGCTTCCATATATAATTGCACGTCGTGATCTTTACCGTCGATGGAGCGGACTTGATAGGTTATATAATTAAACGGAGAGGTCATAGCTTCCAGATCATTCAGCAAGAAGGGAGCCGTGAAAATCAAGTCCAGACTTACACCACCGCACTCAAAGGTGTAGAATGTTTGCGTAGGCATCACGTTCACGGATTTCTGGATCGCTTTCTCATCGAACGTATCTCCTCGTTTCACCTTCCGCATGATTCCCATATCCACATAAGCGCCTCCCCCATTGTTCCGGCAATGAGCGGCCAACACGTTACCCGTAGGCTTCAAGCTTTCCGCCACCGCTTCCGGTATCTCTTTCAGCAAATCATAGTCCAGACCATTCCCTGCCACGGCGATTTGCTTTCCATTTAGATACACCTCAATATTATCATCGTGCGAATATTGGAGGTAGAGGGCATCCTTTTGCGCATCCGAAGGCCAGTCAAACGTACGACGTACCCAGATATCTCCTGTAGACCAAGGCGTGGAACAATTAGGATTATCTTCCGTTCCAAAAGCGGCTTTTCCCTGCTTCCAACCTTTCGGATCATAAGCCTCGGCGAACCAATCGCCGGCAGGTTGAGACATCGTATAATCGGCCTCCCATAAACCATCCGAGGCCGTACCGATCACCGAAGTCACCTGTATATCGTCCATTCCCATGAAACGGTATGATTTACCATCTATTCGTATACCGCCCAAAAGCGGATAGTCACGGCCCGTCCAATGCCGTACCGACTCATCATTCAATTGATCGACAAACGACCATGCGCTTGTATAGGGATCGATCGTGACCAAAGGAACGGCCGGAGCACGTAAAGAGTTCTCTGCCGCCGCCGTATATACATCGGAAACTTTCACTTGCGTACAACAAGATAAGGCCGTACAACAAGATAAAGCCAATAAATAGTTTCTCATCTGCTTACTTTACGGTTTTATGAATGGCCTCCAATACGATCTTCTCCATGATCTTATAGCCTTCCAAGGTAGGATGTACACCATCTTTCGACAGGTTAGCGGGCAATCCGTTTCGCTCATCTTTCATGGCGGAATGATAATCCACGTACGTCAAGCCATTCTTATCCGCATACTCCTTGATCCATTTATTGAGCTGGATAACCTTATCGGCCGGCTTCATACCCGGTCTCCAAGGAAAATCGTATGCCGGCATCACGGAACAAAAAATCACCTTTATATTATTTACTTTCGCCAATTCCGCCATGGAGACCAAGTTACCATACACGTTCTCTAAAGCGATCACGCCGTTATTGTGGGCGATATCATTGATACCCGCCATGATTACCACTGCTTTCGGTTTCAAATTAATAACGTCTTGGCGAAAACGAACTAACATCTCCGAGGTTGTCTGTCCGCTGATCCCACGGTCTACGAAATTATTCTGGATAAAAAAGGTCGAGTCCGCCGGCCACCATCCGTCTGTAATGGAGTTCCCCATAAATACCACGTTCGAAGGAACTTTCACGGTCTTATTAGCCTCTGCGTAACGACCAAACTGAGCCCAATCCCCTTTCTCGGTCTGGGCAAATAACGTAGTGGTAGCCAATAAACAGCCCGCTACCAGTAAAGCTTGTTTCATGTTTTTCATATTACTTGATTATAAAATACAAACCAATGATCTTGTTTTCATCAAACAAAAGTAATCAAAATTGTCCACTCACCCATTCACACAAGAAAATATCTTATATTTGCTGTCATTGAAAAATAAAAACATCCGAATATGCTGAAAAAGATTCTTTCCAACACGATCGTACGGTTGATACTGGCCGTCTTGATCGGACTTCTGGTTGGGTTTGTCGTAAACGAGCCTGTGTTAAAAGCGATCATGATCGTAAAACAAATTACGGGACAGATTATTTTCTTCTTGGTTCCGTTGATCATTCTAGGATTCGTGGCACCATCCATCGCCCGCTTAAAAAGCAACGCATCCAAAGTCTTATTATTCGCTTTTAGTATTGCATACCTGTCATCGGTTGGCGCCGCCACCTTTGGCGCCGTTGTGGGTTACGAGTTAATACCGCATTTGCATATTCAAACCGCCTCGGAAGGTCTGAAAGACATCCCTCCCATGTTGTTTAATCTAGAGATTCCGCCAGTGATGAGCGTTATGTCAGCATTGGTATTGGCCGTGATGCTGGGACTTTCTACCGCATGGGTTAAATCCGAGGAGATGGAGAGGTTGCTGGAAGTATTCCAGAACATGGTGCTTAAATTGGTAGAACGGGTCTTGATGCCGGTGTTGCCGCTTTTCATCGCCGCGAATTTCTGTGTCCTCAGTTATGAGGGAGCGATTACGAAGCAGTTGCCTATCTTTTTATCCGTCCTGTTGATTGTCATCCTTTGCCATTACATCTGGTTGACCTTACTGTATGTAGTCGCATCGATTTACTCCCGGAAAAATAGCTGGGGCGTATTGAAATACTACGGACCCGCTTATTTGACAGCCTTAGGCACCATGTCGTCCGCCGCCACCTTGGGCACCGCCTTGACTTGCGCCAAGAAAAGCAAGATATTACGGGAGGAGGTAATCGACGTGACTGTCCCCCTGTTCGCGAACATCCATCTATGCGGCTCTATCTTGACGGAAGTGTTTTTCGTATTGACCGTCTCACAAATATTATATGGAAGTATGCCGGACTTCACGACGATGCTCGTATTTATCATCTTGCTTGGTTTCTTCGCGATCGGTGCTCCCGGCGTACCGGGCGGTACGGTGCTCGCCTCATTGGGCTTAATCATCGCTATTCTAGGTTTCGACGAGGCAGGAACGGCATTATTGCTTACGATATTCGCTTTGCAAGACAGCTTCGGTACGGCTTGCAACGTGACGGGAGATGGTGCTCTTACCTTAATCACGGATACGTTCGATCAATGGCAAACGAAGAGCGCTTCCACGAATCTATGAAACAAATTTCCATAGCTATTTTACTGCAGCCCGCATTGCAGTAAGTGCTGTTATTTCGAGAAAAAATCTTTCGCATTTCGGAGGAGCTTGCCCGAGGTAGGCTCTTTCCAGTATCGATCGACATCTATGGTTTCACCGTTATACTTTACCCGCGCACTGCCATCAGGCCACGGGAGCACGACCTCTTCGAATACGAAAGGAAGCACGGTGTCGCCCTCCTCATCGATCATGCCCCATCTGTCGCCCAGTCTGACGAGCACCACGCCGTTGTAGAAATGGCCCGTTGTCGCGTCATATTTGGCGTAGATTCTTTCCCCGGTGATCAATCCCCCTTTCCTGAAGCCAAACTTCAATCCATTGCGATAGGTTCGCCACGTGGAGTTGAACTTGGCCAAAGTCCAGTTACGGTCTATCGTTATGGTTTCGCCTTCGTAGGAAACCTCAGCCGTCTTCTTCTCCGGAGAGATGGTTATGATCTTGCTAAACAAGCATGGGATTACCATACGGTTGTACTTGTCTGCCATGCCCCATAGTTTGTTCTGCTCAACGAACCACAGACCCTCCGTGAAGTCCATGAACCGGTCGTAGATGGGCTTCAAGATAACATGCCCGTTCTTGTCTATCAAGCCTTTCTTCCCGTTGAGTATGATACAAGCTCCATTTTTCGTAAAAGCAAAAACATAGTCGTAGATGAGAGGTATCACCTCGTTCCGCTTCTCATCTATGTAGCCCCACTTGTCGCCTCTCTTTACCGCCGCACGACCACAGGAAAAAAGATTCTCCTCGTCATACTTGACTTCAAAGATATCAGAAAGATAGATTTCCGGGGGCTTGGGGGCGGCGGGTCGCCCTGCCGCCGGCTCTTTCCATCGGTAGTTTACGGAGATACTCTCCCCCTTGTAGACAACTTCGTAGTTGCGATGCTGCATATTGAGGGGGTTGATTACCTTGGGCATGACATCGAAGACAAAGGGCAACACCGTACGCCCATCCTTGTCGATGACTCCCCATTTGCCGTCCTTGTAAACCACACTCTCCTCTCCCCAAAATCGACGGGCACTGCTATAGATCGGCTCGATCACCAGAATACCGCGGTAGTCGATAAAACCGAGCTTCCTGCCTTTGACCCCTACCACCGCACGGCCACTCCTAAACTGATCGGCCTGCCTATATTGAGGCTGGATGACCATCTTGTTGTTTCCGTTGATATAGCCCCAATATCCATCCTGCTTGATGGCCGCCATCCCTTGGGAGAAGAGCTGAACCTCCTCGTACTGCCCCTTGATCATCGTGTTCCCGCGCGAATCCACATAGCCCCATTTGCCATTCCGCATCATCTTGGGGGTTAGCTGGACATCCGGATTGGTGATTAGCGAGAGCGGATCCCATTTGGAGTCTACCGTCAGCTCCTTGCCTTGGTAGCACACGACCGCCTTTCCGTTGTCGAAGCTTATCAGCTCATCGAACAGGAAATAGATCTGCTGATTCCCGGACAGGTCGATCATTACCCACTTCTCATCAGAGCGTTTCACCATGGCAACGTCTTTACTGAACTCCGTGCAATCCACGAACACCGGGGTGATCTTCCATTTTTCATCCTCATCCACATAGCCCCACAATCCATCCTTCTGCCTGCGCGCCCTGCCGCAAGGATATGCGTGGAAAATATACCACCCTATTCCATGCGGCACGGGGTTGTAACGCACCGGATAGGTACGCCCCGCTCTATCGCGGGCTGTCAGTTCGAGACCCTGTTCGAATTTGACTTTCACGCTGGAGTCCTTCTTAAGCCGGAACAGGTCGATGCCCTCGAAGCAAATGGTAGCGGCGCAATCACCACACAAGGGTTCCCACAGCAACTTCTCCTCGTCATAAAGCGGGACTCCATTCACCCAATTCCCATAGCTCACCTCTACCTCATTGGCTTTTATCAGGAAACCCTTGCCATGCGGCAGGCCGGTTCGCAAGGGGCCTACGTAGCAAGAACCGTCCGGGAGATAGCGTCTCCCCTTGCCGGTCAGCTCCGGTATCGGCGATCCGGTGGCCGCCGGCTTGAAAGTCCCCGCGTAGATCCGCGTATCCTCGCTCACCCGATCCGCGTACAACTGGCCCTCCACGCAACAGATCCCTGTCCCCTCGAACCTCCCTTCATAGATATAGGTATGCCCGTTGGACGAGACCTTCAACGAGCCTCTGTTGAATCCCGGCCGGGAAAGATCCTGACCAATCGTCCCACGATACTGGTAGCCATCGCCCTCCACGATAAACTCACCATGAGGCACGCCCTCCTCGAACCGCCCGATGAAGCGCATCCCCGTGCCGGAGAGGAAGGTGCCCACGCCCTGCGGCTTGCCGGAGGGGGAAGTGCCGCCGCTATACCGACCTCCCAGATAGTCGATCGCCTCGGGCGCGCTAACTCCAGTGATCAGGGGATCCAAGGCGAACGGCGAGGCGAACGGCACCGGGGCTTGCCTCTTAGGAGCCGTCTCTTGCCGGGGGGCTACGTGCGGAGCGGGAGAAGCGTTCTCGCCCGCAAGCGTGATCGCGTTCCGCCCCCAATCCATGATGAGGATTTGGTATTCATCCTTGGTGATGGTCAGCGTCCTAGAGAGCTGGTGGGTATCGGCCTGCTGGTCCGTGTACGAGCTTTTGAACGTATAGTCGCAGGTCGTTTCGTTATTGTTCGTCCGCAAGTTCCATTTCAGCGGAGTCCCGGCTACAACGCTCAAGCCGGAGCGCACCACCGTTTCTCCCTTTAGTATGGAGACACTACACGAGATATCGGACTTCATCACGACCCCGCCTGTCGAGTTCCTTACCTGCCAAGCCATCATCGCCACCACGAAGATGAACGCCAAGGAACGCCGGTTGGTATCCTCCATATCGCTTATCAAGGTAATATCGAGAGCCGGGTTGGAATTACCCGGCACGTTGCCCGTAAGCACGGCGGTGCCTTCGTGCATCCGCTCATTACGCGTCAGGCTCAGGATGACCTCGCAACTATCCAAATACCCTCTGATCTTGTCGTTCAAAAGGCAATGCCTGCCTTCGAAAGCCCTCCGCAAGGCGGCGAAAGCCTTCCCTAGGCTGCTCATGTCATCCCTAGCGGTCTTTACGCCGCTATAGGTCAACATCGCCTTGGTGAAATTCTCCCATACGCTTCCGAAATGGGTGTTGGCGGCGGCGGTATACTGGTTGGCCTCGCCGTATTGCCCCGTGGACTTGCAGCTGAGGACTTGTATCAATTGATCGAACGCCTGTGTGAGATTCGTTTTCCCATGGGCATATTGCTGGGGCAAATGATCCCCTAAAAACCAGCTTAAAGCCGTAAAAAGATTCTCTTCGGTGAAGGGTCGGCAATCAGTAAGCAGCTCTTTGCAAGAGGTCTTGAGCAATTGTTTGTATTCCTCCCTTAAAGGGGATTGCGTTCGCAAGTGGTTGTTAGTTCTTCCTTGTTTCATGGCTATAGATTCTTTATACGCAAAGATAAGGCATTTTTCCGTAAATAATCTATCCACTATCTTGGTTTCATAAGGAAGTGATTCATATCTTTACAACTATAAACAAGTAATATATGGCAAGAATAGCAAGACAACTGACCGACCTGATAGGCAACACTCCCCTGTTGGAGTTCTCTAATTTCAATGCGAGCAAGGGCCTTAAAGCCCAAGTAATCGGCAAGCTGGAATATTTCAATCCGGCAGGCAGCGTAAAAGACCGCATCGCCTTGGCGATGATCGAGGACGCCGAGGCCAAAGGTTCGCTGAAGCCCGGCGCTACTATTATCGAACCGACCAGCGGCAATACCGGAGTTGGACTCGCTTTTGTCTCCGCCTCGAAAGGCTACAAATTAATCCTTATCATGCCGGAAACCATGAGTGCCGAGCGTCGTAACTTATTGAAAGCGTTAGGTGCCCCGCTTGTCCTTACCTCCGGAGCGCAAGACATGAAAGGAACTATCGCCAAAGCGGAAGAACTGCGTGACTCGACTCCCGGTTCCATTATCCTACAACAATTCGAGAATCCCGCCAATCCAGCTGTACATATCCGTACGACTGCCGAAGAGATCTGGCGTGATACGGACGGTAAAGTCGACCTGTTTATTGCCGGCGTAGGAACCGGAGGCACGGTCAGCGGTGTTGGCGCCGGCTTTATCCCTAGGATCTACAAGTGGTATCACTTCCTTTTCATTCGATACTCTATGGGTGACTCCCCGGTATGCTTTTTGAAATACCGTCCCAGATAGGATTGGCTGGGAAAGTTCAAGTGGTTCGTTATCTCCTGCACGGTCATTTCCGTGGTACGCAACAACACCTTTGTCTCCAATATGATATGCCGGTCTATAATGGTCTTCGCCGACTCGCCCGTCACTTGCCGGGTGATAGTGGAGAGATAACGGGGAGAGATACAAAGCTCGTTCGCATAGAAAGAGACCTCTTTCTGGTCGAGATAATGGGCATGGATGCAATTGATGAACTTATGGAACAACTCCTCCCCACGGTTGCACCCATTTTGCTGGCGGCTCGAGAAGGAGTACCTTGTCTTATCATACATATTAAGGAAGAAGCATTGCAACTGGTTTTTCACGATCATATCACGGTACACGTTATTCCGATCCATGTAAATCAGCCAAAACAGCCGGATGATCACATTTATGGTCTCCTCCTGATCGGCGGGATGCGTATAGCAAGGGTTATCCTTTATGAAGCGGAAAAAGGGCGGATCCAGCCGGAATACGGCCTCGTCGAACAAGACCTTCGAAAAGGATATATATTGTACCTTGAAATCCTCGCTACTTGCGTTCAACGTCAGAATCGTATCCGGTATCAATACGATCACCGTGTTGCGCCGGATATCCCATCGGCTCAAATCGACGGATATATTCGCCGTTCCTTTATAGCAAAATAAGATCATGCCATATCCGCTCTTGTAAGGACGATCCAATAACTCCCTCAAATCGGAATCGCCTATTATGAACGACTCTCCTCTCTCTATCTCAAATGGATTCATATGTCTACTATTTTGCCCGCAAATATAAGAGATCATTAGCATATAACGGATCATTATATCTCAAAATGAACAATCACCGCCTCATTGTGGAAACAATGGTTCGCCGATAAGCGAGTAGCTTTGCATCCGAAAATATAGGTATTAGTTAAGATGAAAAAGCAAAATCGATTGATGAAGACTGCGATCGCCTTATGGTGTATCGTAGCTGTTGGGTGTAAACAAAACCCTGTAATCCAACAAAGTTCAGGGTATGCGACAATGACTGTATCCACTTCGGAGAAGACTTTATCCAATAATTACTCGGCGAGTATTCGAGGAAAACAGGATATCGATATTTATCCGCAAGTATCCGGTTTTATTACAAAGCTTTGCGTAACGGAAGGCGAGAGCGTAAAAAAAGGACAAGTCTTATTTATTATTGATCAAGTTCCTTATCAAGCGGCCTTAAACACCGCCATAGCGAACGTAGAGGCCGCTAAGGCATCCGTAGCGACAGCGCAACTGACTTACGACAGTAAACAAGAATTGTACAAGAACAAAGTAGTTTCCGAGTTCGACCTAAAGACCGCCTACAACACGTTACTCTCGGCGAAAGCCCAATTAGCCCAAGCGGAGGCACAAGAGGTAAACGCCCGTAACAACCTTTCTTACACGGAGGTGAAAAGCCCCTCAGACGGTGTCATCGGAACCCTGCCTTACCGTGTAGGCGCATTGGTAAGCGCAAATCTGCCCAAACCGCTAACCACGGTATCGGACAATTCGGAGATGTATGTGTATTTCTCCATGACCGAGAATCAGCTATTGGCCTTGACCCGT
>OHIK01000133.1_pt1 | contig 54516 bp, 45 predicted proteins | sample 1568241 | NCBI WGS metagenome assembly OHIK01 (sample SAMEA3879567, study PRJEB24766) | human gut metagenome | biome: human-associated habitat; feature: feces | place: USA | collected 1985/1987 | reverse complement strand
CGCTTCGGAGAACAAGTACGGCGATATCGTGCCGCTCTTCTCGCATATCAGGCGTTGCCTCGATCGCCTCGGGCTCCCTTTCCAAAAGTTGTATATAGGCTGTACCACGAGGGCGGAGGGTATCACGTGGCTCTCGACGGAGACCGTGTTGCATAGGCTTTATATGATGTCCGGTAATTTCTATGACGAGGATGGTGAGCCTATGTCATGTCGTGAGGTGATAGAGGAGGTCCTGAAGCCTTTCGGGTTGATGATGGTGCAGAAGAATGCCAACCTTTATATATACGATTATAACACCGTCAGGAACGGGTTGCCCCTGAAACGTTTCGATTACGCCACGTTCGCTTTCGAGGCGGACGAGACCATTAATTTCAGCCTTGGTAATCTCCACGATATAGGTTTCGCCTCGACGGACTCAAGCTACGGGTTCGAGGAGTTGGTCAATAACGTGACGATCACCAGCTCATTGTACGCCTCTGCAGGAGGCGATATACTGTCTTATGGGATAGAGGAGGATTCACTGGACGATCTGAAGTCAACTTCGGACCAACCTAAATTTACCTTGAAGGCCTATGGCAAGTGTCCGCCATGGAAGGGCGGGCAGTTCCTGTGCTATGAGGACAAGCGTTCGTCGGGCGGTACCCTTAGGGGTGCCAAGATGACCTATACAGGCAACGGCTCGGCTTCCAACTTGTGGGAGTTCGATGGCAGGGGTTGTTTTCTTATCGGGTCCGACTCCAAGATATATGCGAGGATCAAGGTTGACGCTTATATCAATACGCGTGACGATCCGTTTGACTCGGAGGTGACGGAGGATGACGAGAGGACAAGGGGCATGGCTCTCTATGGTGACTTGGTGTTGATGGATAACGAGGGGAACCCGGTCTTGTATTATTGCAATAACCCTTATACGGAGGAGGGGTGGAAACCCGTGTCGGGAGGACTCGTTCCATCCGGAAAGTTTGCCTTGGTGTTCGCTTCCGTTCCCTTGACAAGCTCCCGGATCGCGAACACATGGAGAACCAACGGGCAGGTGGCGCATATACTTCCCTCCGGCGCTTTCGGGATATCGAGGAAGGACCAGACGGACGGGACGAGGGTACCCGTTCCCCCGTCTAGCGGATACATGGTCATGAGATTACGGTATTGTATCGTATCCAATCCTACCTTGGACGGCATTGACGTGTTTTCACCGGACAGGGTGAAAAACATCCTTATAGATAATGTGAGCCTGGAGTTGGAGGATGATAAGGGCGAAAAGCTTGACACGGGGGATTACGAGTTCAAGAGTTACGTGAACAGGCAGGTGGCGAGTGATTTCGATGACATCACCTTGAAATGTATCTCCGCCAACGAGGGAAAGGTCCCTATTGGCAAGGGCAATATATTGAGAAAGACGGCAGGCGGTTTTGAGTTCCAGTTATCTTATACCCGGGCGGGCCAGACCGATATCCTTGAAAGATTGCTGATGTGCACGATCCACTCGAATTTTACCACCAAAAACGAGAAAATATCGGTAAATGTAAAAATGGGCGGCAATCCGGCGCTGGGTTACGTGTCTTACGATCCCATCTTATCAGGAACATATCTGGTCGTCGGGTGTACTCTGAATTTTTCGGAAGCGAAGACTCTAATGACGGCGGTCGGGTATTCTGATGACACTGCTAAGTTGAGTGGCATCCCTTATGAATAGAAATGTCGGACAAAATTGTGGTTAGTGGATATGAGCGATGTTATACATAGATTGACACGCAAAAAAGCCCTTCCTCGCACGGGTAAGGTGTTGGATGCCGTAGGTGGGGGTACATACCCCATCTATGGAGCCTATGCAGGCTCCTCCGAAGGAGGAGATGCTACGGCCATAGAGCTTCGAGAGGGAGTGGGTATCATGATAGAGAAGAGCCGATATGCGTATAGGGTATCCCACGCGGACACGTCGATAGCGGAGAGCGTGGAGGCCGCGAGGAAGCAGGCGATATCCTCCGTCATGCTGGACGGCTTCGGCCATGTCACGGCCTTGGATACCTGCGAGATCCTAGCGATCGAGGATCTGGACCTGCGTTACCTTCGCAAGGACATCGACGATATGGCGGCGGGCAACATCACGTTCGAGAAGGACATCATCCTTGCCGGCCTTGACTCCTCGATCTACTCAGACCGTGACGCCAACGGCTTCGGTCATAAGAACGGTTTCCGTCTGTTCGCCGACGGCACGATGTGGCTGAAGGACCTGAGGGTGAAGAATGACTCCATGTTCGCCGGTTCCCTATCCTCGCCCATGTTTGCCTCGGGGTTCCCTAATGGGACGGGTTTTATGATTGCCCCGTATAAGGTGACTAACGCCGCCGGTGTGGAGGAGACGAAATACAAGCTGGAGATCGATTCGATCTCGGTGCGTAACGAGCTGAAGGTATATACGTTCGTGGTCTCGCAACTACTTGGCGAGAACGACAACCGCATCTTCGCCGGAATGATGGAGGTGGATCATTACGACCCGGAGACCGGCCGGATCTACTTGGATACCGACGGGGGCAGGTTGTACAACCCGTTCCGGGAAGGCGATATCCTCATGGTGCAGCAGTTTCAGGGCGATCCTACGTTGGAGAACGACTACAAGGTGACCAAGTCTTACGAGCTGAAGGTGGTGGAAGTGGCCGTAGGGGACCTCTCCGACGGCGAGAACCGTTTAGACTGGCTCCGGTTCGCTAACTTCGTGGGCAATCTTTCGGACATAGCGAAGAGGGATACCCTTTGCCGTGTGGATAACCCGGATAACTCCACCCGCAGCGGAATCATGAAGATTACCACGGTGGACGAGTTCGGCACGCCCTACATGGACGTGATCCGGGGGATGAAGACCGATCCGGAAAACTGCGTGAAGGTACGGGTGGGAAACATGAACGGTCTGGTAACGCCTTATTTCGGAAGGTTGGAGGGAGATGGAATATACGTAGAGAATCTTTACGCCCGTGGGCAGTTCATGCTTGATACGGGGGAGAACGTGAAGACCAAGTTCGAGATCGTGGAAGGAAGGCTATCCAGCGAGATGTCTTCTGTACGCTACGAGCTATCGGAGAAGGATAACAGCCTCACGAACTCATCTTTCTCGGCCGACACGGTAGGTTGGGTATTAGGCAATGACGTGTCGCTATTTACCGTAAAGGAACGTTTCATCGCCGTTAATGACTCCTTTTATGCCGAGAAGGATAAAGTTACAGGAATCGTAGAGGTATCCAGCCGTAAGGCGCTTTATATCAAGAACTCGGGAGTGAAGCAATTAAACTCCTACTTGAAGAATAAACCGGAAGGCCAACTGGAGATGCCCGATGGTACGAAAGTATGGCCTAGCTATTACGTATCGTTCATGTACATGGTCAAGACCGCCGGTACCGTGACATCCGGATTCTCGGGCCAAGGTCTTTATGAGACCAAGGCGCTCGCCATCACGGATACTTTCGTTCAGGAGGAGTTCTCTGGTAAATGGAATGGAACCGGTGATTTTATCTTGAATTTTACGGGGGAGATCTATATCTATAACGTCCAGATGTCCACTCATCCGGTGGAGGACCTACGGTTGGAGATGTCCACCCTTTTCTTGCAGACGGATGAGAAGATCGGCATGTACGCCGAGAAGATCGACACGTTGAGCGGGACGGTAACGAATATGGGTGTTGAGTTAAATAACATCGACGAGACCTTATCCTTGTACGTGACAAAGACTGACAGCATTAATAAGACCGTCACGGATATTGGTATAAAGTTGGACGGCGTGGACGAGAGCTTGACCCTGTACGCCAAGAAGACCGACGTTTCCGGATTGAAAACCGAGATGGAGGCGGCTATCAAGGTGAACGCTGACAATATTAATCTGAAGGTATCTAAGGATAGTATCATATCGAGCATCAACCAGACGGCGGAGACGATAAAGATAAACGCTAGCCGACTCAATTTGAACGGTTTCGTGACATTTTCCATGTTTGACCTAAGCACCCAGAATACGATCAAGGACAAGGTTAGCTCAGGTGATCTAGGATCGATGGCGTGGAAAGATGGTGTCTCATCCGATGATCTGTCTTGGGCATTAAGTCAAGAAATATCGAACAAGGTCAATCTGACTACCTTAAACAACACTCTTTTAGGTTATACGAAAAGTGGGTCTATCACAAAAGAAGACCTGGCCAACGCCCTTCAAGCGGAATTAACAGGGAAGATTACGGGTAGCGCCAGCACGAGTGCGGGCAAATTGGCTAGTGTCATAATAAACGGTCAAACTCTCGTAGCCGGTGGTTATCTCCAAACAGAATTGATCAATGTGGACAATTTGTATGCCACTAGTTTGGCGGCAGTAAGGGGCACAATTGGAGGGTTCTCTATTGACGATTATCAACTGAAATCATCTATTTATGATAGCGGAGGTACATTCCTTTATAATCTTTATATAAATTCAAAGAAAGGAGAGATTGGACTAGACGGATCTTCAACCGTGACATATAAGCTCAGTGGGGGATATGATTATGGTAACGGCTCCACAGCCTTGTATATCCGGAAGGATTTGGCTGCAACCAAGATGGAAGGTCCTAGACAGGCCATAAAAATAAAGGCTATAAATATAGATAATGTAACTAGTATGATTGACTTGGAATGTGAGAAGGCATATACCGATGGGATGACTTTCTTGCATTGCAAGCATGGAATAAGGTTTATAGATATTGGGACTAAACATTTCTCGAATGATTCTTCGGGCATTTGGAGGACTACTTTAAGATTGGGTCTTATGCCTTCTGTCACACAAGTTAACACGGAATCAACATCTGGAGCAAGGTATAACGTGAAATGGGATTCGGTGACGGGACTTATCTATATAGAATAATATCAACATTAAATATCAACGAATATGAAAGTAGATTTCAGCAAAATCAGTATTAAACCTACAGTGGAAGGTGAACCTGTAGTATTGGACTTGACCAAGGAAGTAGGGAACCTCGTGTATGGACGCACGTCGGATATCGCCGTATCCGATTTCGGGAAAAAGATCTATTACAGCAAGGGGTCTATCGAGGTATCGGAAGGCATGGGTAAATCCATATCGGGCATCGTAAGGGATTCCTCGTATGTAGCGCCCGTGAAGTGTGTGTTACTAGAGTTACTAACCCCTAAAACAAATAAAAATGGAAACAACGACAATCAATAAATCCTTGACAGAAGCCTTGTCTTCCACGGGTTTCATAAAGATTGAGGCATCCCGTAAGGAAAGCGAGCCATTCCAGCATATAGATGCCTACATATACGATGCCGGTACCCGTATCGGATACGCATCCGTTGATCGAAAGAAAAGGCTCTCGTTTTTTCAGGAATCGCCGGATAGCCTTACCGGAGAGGAATGGATAAGCGCGTATACGATAGTTCAAAAGGCTTTCGATAGAATCTTTAACGAGACAGTAACCGAATAACATCCAGTCTCATGGCACATACCCTAGAAGAGATACAAGAACTGGTCAAAGTGTTGGCCCCTGTAATCAAGAACGCGATAGAAGCGGGCGCTTTAAGCGTGCAAGACCTCCGTGTAGCCGAGAACATGGATTTCGTCAACTCTCTCCCGGCCTTGGAGGAGAAAGGGCTGAACGTCTCGTATGTCAAGGTACGGTTGAAAGACCTGCTAGGTAAATTGGACGGGGATTATGCCAAGGAGCTAGAGGCAATCAAGAAACTACTGGAAAAGAAGGTGGATAACGGCTACTCGAAAGATGGCAAGCTGTATCTTACCTCCGGAGGTATTGTCGTTTCGGACGCTATCCCGGTAGGTTCCGGGAGTGGCGGTGGCGGCGGGGCTAGCTCGTTGGGCGAGCTTACCAACGTGGATGAGACGGTGGACCAAGAACCGGACGAGTCCCGTGTGCTGGTGCAAGAGGCCGGAAGCTCGCTCTGGACGGTCAAGAATCTCTCCGAGATCGGTGGTGGCGGCAGTGGCGGCGGCGTGACCATGAAACTCGTGAGCATCACCGACGCGCTCATCACCACCGTTGAAGGGGCCAACGTCACCGTGGGATATAATTTCACGAGCGTCTATCAGGATGACGGGTCCGAGACCGGGCCGGGTACGGCCACTTACACCGTAAACAGCCAGAAAATGGGCATGGTATCCATCTCGCAAGGCAATAATTATTTTGATCCGACGGAGCACTTGATCATCGGCTCCAACACGGTAAGGGTAACCGTGAAGGACAGCACGGGATCATCACGTTCCCTCTCTTATACGATCGAGGTGATCTCCATGTCCATCTCCTCCTCCATAGATCCGGCGCTCGTTTACTCCGGAGAGATCGTGTATCGCTATACCCCCGTGGGAGCAATCAAGAAGACGGTGCATTTTATCTTGGACGGAAAAGAGCTGGGCACGGTAGAGACCAGCGCCTCCAACCGGCAATTGACCTACGTGATCCCCAAGCAGACGCATGGGGCCCATTTGCTCCAAGTCTACATGACAGCCCTTATCAATGAGGAACTGATCCGTAGCAACACGCTTACCAACGACTTGATCTGTATCGTGGCGGGAGATAACACACCTATCGTGGCCTCCTCCTTCGCTCAGACCACCGCACGGCAGTATGACCGTCTGACGATCCCGTTCGTGGTCTATACCCCGGACTCGTCGCTATCGGAGGTTACGCTATCGGCCAACAACGCCACGGTATCCACGCAGAGCGTAGACCGCACCTTGCACGAGTGGAACTACCGTATTCCCCAGTCGGGAGATCTCTCCCTGAAGATATCCAGCGGGTCGGCCTCCCGGACCTTTACGCTCACCGTATCCCCCGCCGAGGTGATCGTGGAGCCGGAGAAGGCGAACCTGCAACTCTGGCTGACCTCTCAGAACCGGAGCAACAATGACAATAACCGTAACGAGTGGAAATACGGGGATATATCCGCGGATCTGACCGGCTTCAACTTCAAGACGAACGGCTGGATCTCGGAACGGGATAGCACCTCCCTCCGTGTCTCGGGTGACGCCCGTGTGCGTATCCCACTGAAGATATTCAAGGATGACTTCCGGGCCACGGGTAAGACCATCGAGTTCGAGTTCTCCACCCGTGACGTGACCGATTACGAGGCTATCGCTATCGAGTGCGTGAACGGGGGGATCGGCCTTCAGATATCTTCCCAGAAAGCGGTGTTCTCGTCCGAGCAGACCACGATCGACACCCGGTTCAAAGAGGAGGAGAGGGTACGTATCTCCTTCGTGGTTGAGAAACGCACGCTAAACCGTTTGATATACATCTACATCAACGGTATCATGTCCGGGGCAGCGCAATATCCGTCGGAGGATAATTTCCAGCAGAAGGTTCCGCAGGATATCGTGATCGGTAGCGAGGGCTGCACGATCGACCTGTATAACATCCGTGTATACGATAACGACCTTAACCAATACCAGATGCTCGATAACTTCATAGGCGATCTGGACGATTACGACAAGGCGCTGGCTATCTACAACCGGAACCAAGTATATAATGATTATGGGGATATCACCTATCAAAAGGTGTTGGAGCGATTGCCTTGCTTGATCTTCGAGGGGCTGTTGCCTACTTATAAAGGCGATAAGAAAACAAACAAGGTCTATTTTACGGACTTGCAAGAACCCGAACGGTCTTTCTCTTGCGAGAACGTCCAGAATGACGTGCAAGGTACTTCCTCCCAGTATTATCCCCGAAAAAATTTCAAGTTCAAGTTCAAGATGGATATCACCTATACCGAGAGCGGACGGACATCGCCCACATACGCGTTGAGAGCGAATAGCATCCCGGTAAGCGCCTTTTGCGTGAAAGCGGATTTCGCCGAGTCTTCCGGGACGCATAACACGGGTATGGCGAAGGTGATCAATGACCTGTTGATTGAGATGGGGCTTATGACCCCGCCGCAAAAGGTAAACAAGGAGGTCCGTACCACGGTGGACGGCTATCCGATCGCTATCTTCCATCGTGAGACGGCTAGCGATGCCTTGACCTTTGTCGGGAAATATAATTTCAACAACGACAAGTCCACGGCAGATACGTTCGGCTTCTCGGAGGGCGACGAGAGTTGGGAATTCTCCAATAACACCTCGGACCGGTGTTTGTTCAAGTCCGCCGATTTCTCCGGGACGGACTGGATGAACGACTTCGAGTCCCGCTATCCGGACGATGACGCTATCAACGCCGAGTACGAGGCGGGCACCCGCAAGCCGGAGAAGCTCATGGCCGTTACCTCATGGGTCGTATCTACCAAGGATAACTTGGAGAAATTCAAGAACGAGGTTCGAAATCATTTCAACCTTGATAACTTGATTGCCTACTACCTTATCACCGAGTTGTTCGGTATGGTGGACCAGCGGGCGAAGAATATGTTCCTTACCTATTTCCACGAGGAGGGTAAATGGATCTTCATCTTCTATGACAATGATACCTGTTTCGGCTTGAACAACGAGGGATTGATCGCTTTTGGATACAATATAGAGTATCACGACAAGATAGGCACGCTAAACGTCTGGAACGGTGAGAGTAGCGTGTTATGGAACAACCTTGAGAAATGTTTTCCTGCCGAGATCGAGGCGATGTACAAGGATATCCGTACCCGTGGATTGCTCTCGTACGACTTGATCATGTCCGTATTGAACGGCGAGCAATCGGATAGATGGTGCGAGGCGATCTACAACGCCGACGGGCGCTTCAAGTATATTGACCCGCTGATAGAGGAGGGCAACGGGTCTTACCTATACGCCGCCCAAGGCTCCCGTATCGAGAACCGTAAGTGGTGGACGTATAACCGCTTCCTTTACGTCGATAGCAAGTACACGGCAGGTAGTTTTCTCTCGGATTTCGCGACCTTGCGTCTTTATACGCCCCGGGAATGGACGGGCGTGTCCCCGTCGGCCAACATGACGATCATCCCGTACGCCGATCAGTATACCCGTGTAAAGTACGGTTCCTACATGGTGGGGCAACGTACCTACAAGGACGTGCCGGTATTGATCGAGGCCCCCGACATCGTGTTTAATGACACCGAGACGATCATCTATGGGGCGAGCCGGGTAAAGTCACTGGGGGATATGTCGGGGTTGTACGCCGGTACGATCGACGTATCCAAGGCTACCCGCCTGTCTGAGCTGTTGATCGGTAGCGGCGTGTCGGGTTATCACAACGATAACTTGACCGTACTGTCCGTGGGCACGAACAACATGCTCCGCAAACTGGACATCCGTAACTGCCCGAACTTGAGGCAGGCGGTGGATATCTCCGGATGCGAGAACATGGAGGAGGTCTACGCCCAAGGCACGTCCATCACCTCCGTGGTGTTGCCTGCCGCCGGTATCCTCTCCAAGCTGTATCTCCCGGCTACCCTCACGGGCTTAACCCTCCGTAACCAATCCAAGCTTACGGGCGCTTATTTCGAAATAGCGGGGGTGGAGAGGCTTACGACGATCGTTTGCGAGGATACGGAGATCAACGTGTTCTATTTGATAGGTCGTTGCTTGGGTATCAAGAACCCGGTATTGAATCGTGTACGCCTTGTCAATATTAACACTTCCGCCCCGAACCTGAACGACCTATATAAATTGATTAAGATCGGCGGTATCGACGAGAATGGCAATAACGTGCAAACCGCCGTCATCACGGGTAAATTCCACGCCGTATCCGCTACCAGCGATAAGCTCGCCAAGTGCCGTGCGGCTTTTCCGGAGCTGGAGATCACCTACGCGGCACTCTTACCGCCGACTATCACGACGTTTGTTTTTAGATCCTCCCAATCCAAGACGATCGCCAACGCCGTGTTTGACTGCGGTGATTATGAGTATGAGAAAGTCAACGAATATACCTATAAGGTAACGGCCGACGATGACTCCATAATCCCCATCATCTTCAATTGTGACAACCATAAGGATTTCTCGGCCGATTATCTCGTGTCCGGAACCCGTACGCAGGAATATACGATCACATACATCCCCTTGCGTACCATTCGGGTAAAGGTCTACGGTCAATCCGTCTATCTATCGGGAGCCATGATCACGACCGACACCAAGACCTATACTACCGACGCGAACGGATACGTATATATCCGCGGCGGAGAGGCGATGAAAGGAACCGTATCGGCGTTGGGATACGGAAGCAACACCTTTGATTTTCCAGCCATCGTAAATGACACGAGCCATACGCTGGAGGTATATGCGGTGGTGGACGTTAAATTTGTGGTGAAAAATAAAGATAACGTCGTGATCGAGGGAGCTACCGTATCTTGCGACGGCAAATCAAAGGAAACGAATCTATACGGAGAATGTATATTGCAAATTCCCAAGGGTACGTACGATTATGAGGTTACGCATCCAATCTATTATGATTATAAAGGGCAAGTAGAGGTAGGAACCTCTGCGATGAGTGTCAATGTTCAGATGAACTTAAACCCCGAGAGTCTGAAGCCCGAGGAGAATGGTAATATCCAGATGATGCTAACCGGAACCGCTTGTTCCATTAACGTGACATCCACGACATCTGATTATCGTATTGATTGGGGAGATGGGACGATCGAAAACGCTTCCGGTACAGGAGCGAAACAATACAGTCATACGTATTCGGATAGTGGGCTACATGACGTGGAAATAACGAACTGTGAGAATATCACAGCCGCTAATGGGGCATCTTCATGCATGGTCGCCTATTGGAGCATTGGAAATAGTCAGGTCAAGGGCATAACCTTTAGCGGATGCACGAAATTGATCTATTTTGGAGATATCTTCAAGAATGATATTGATAGAACGGATGCTAACTACCTGTTTTACAGTTGTACTCGCTTGACCTCCATCGACCTCACGGCGCTGTCTGGCTTGGTGAACGTGATGAACGCTGACTACCTGTTTCGCTCTTGTACTAGCTTGACCTCCATCGACCTCACTCCGCTGTCCGGTTGGGTGAACGTGACGGACGCTGGCTACCTGTTTTCCAATTGTAATCGCTTGACCTCCATCGACCTCACTCCGCTGTCCGGTTGGGTGAACGTGACGAACGCTGGCGATCTGTTTTCCAGTTGTACTAGCTTGACCTCCATCGACCTCACGGCGCTGTATGGCTGGGTGAACGTGATGAACGCTGTCAATCTGTTTTACGGTTGTACTCGCTTGACCTCCATCGACCTCACGCCGCTGTCTGGCTGGACAAAAATGACATCAAACTCATCTCTAATAAGTTCATGCAGGTCTTTGACCTTTATCTCCATCTTAGCCACTCCTCCCTTCACCCTCTCCAGCGGAGCCTTGACGAACGGCAACACCTGTCCGATCTACGTGCCGGATAATGCCGTGGAGACCTATAAGACAGCGACGAACTGGTCCGCTTACGCGGATCGTATCAAACCCATATCATCAAAGCCATCATGAGAATAGACGAATTGAACAACAAGCATATGACAGCGGAATCCGGCAAGGTATTCCGCCGTATCAGTGACGGATGGATCGCCGGACCGGAAATCCATCTAGGCAAGACCTACCACCTAGGAGGCGAGACACTGGATATTCCCCTTGAGGAACTACCTGAGCATTTCGAGGAAATCGACGCTCCGGTAGACGCTGATACCATCCTCTTGGACGAGTACACCGATCTCACGAATGATACGCAACCCCTCTCGGACGATCTCCCCGAGGAAACCCTATTGGCCGATGATCTCCCCATACACCCCACGCCCTCTAACCCCAAAAGGGTAACACTCGCCGATTACCGGGCGCTGGAGGAGAAGGTGGCGAGGATGATGGAAATGTTGGGAATCGATATATAATAATTAAAAAAGGATCGGAAGAATGATTAGATACATCTCATACTTGCTTGATGCAGGTAATTGGTTAAAGTCAATGGCCATAGCCGCCGTGGTCACGGCGATGGACTTCGTGTCGCCAATCGAGAACTTCTTGGTGGTGATCCTGTCGCTGGCCTTCATCGATACGTTCTGGGGTTTGGCGGCGGATCACGGGGATTTCAGAAAGAGCAAGTTCATCCGTAGCTGGGTATATATGCTCGTGTATTTCCTGATCATCATTATCTCGTTCTGGATAGGAGTGATGATGGATATATCGGAGGATAACGCCAAGGCTTTCGTGTCTTGGATCACGTGGGCTATGATATGGTTTTACGGTACTAACGTCCTGAAGAACATAGGCAAGGTATTCCCGGATAACAAGGTTATAGCCTTCTTGTATTGGGTAGCCGCCGTGAAGTTTATCAATAAGGTGAATTTCTTGGAGGAGTTCAACAAGACAAAGAATAAAAAAGGCTTCCCAGATCCAAGAGGATAGGGGAGCCGGATAACTCGTCACTTCCTGTCTTTCGCAAGGGAGGAAATGATACGCAACAAGGTTAACAAAGCGTCACAAATATACGAATAAAATCAAATAACAATGGCAGAGAAAAAATTACCGAGGGGACTTAGGAACAACAACCCCGGGAATATCCGGATCAACAGCGATCTATTTCAAGGCGAAATTAGACCGAGTAAGGATAATTCATTTAAGCAGTTTGAAACGATGGCATACGGATACCGGGCGGTGTTCCGAATCCTCTCGAACTACTATCGTAACTATAAGCTTGACACGATCCGCAAGATGATCGGTCGTTGGGCACCGGAAAACGAGAACGATACGGATGCTTATGTAAAGGCCGTATCCGATTATGCCGGCATCCCGTCCGATGATCCGATCTATGTAAATGATCGTGAGCAAATGATCTGGATTGTGGCCGGGATGAGCAAGGTGGAGAATGGGAGAGAGGCAAATATGTCGGATGTTATTGCGGGGTGGAATTTATTATGAGGACGGGAATGATTTGCGGGATGCTGGCGATAGCCGGTATCCTCGCTTTGCCCGGGTGTCGAACCAAGATACAGCCTGTCGCTATCGAGAACCGTACCGACTCGATCTACATAGACAAGTTGGTACCTTACCCAATGCCAGCCGATAGCGCTTCCATACGTGCGTTGATGGAGTGTGATGAGAACGGCAAGGTTGTTCTCCGGTGGTTGGATATGGCGAACACGAAGAACGTTGAGCTTATGTTCGCATTAGATAGCCTTGGAAACGTGATCGCCAACATGAGGGTTCCCCGGGATACATTATATCTCCCGTCAAAAGAGACCTATGTGGATCGGAAGGTAGAGGTCCCGATCCCTGTGGAGAAGGAGTTGTCCCGATGGGAGTCTTTCAAAATCGAGGTAGGAGGGTGGGCGATAGGCTTGTTATCCGGATTGGTCGTAATTGGCATCGGTTATGTCGTTAGGTGGTTGGCTTGTAAAAAGAGATAAAAAATCCCCGACATGAGAATTCCCATATCGGGAATAGTAGAGTTTTCACGGTATTAGTGTTTTAGGTTTTTCAGCCGCTCCGCTTGTGAAGGTTGGGCGGCTTGATTCTTTTTAAACGATCGTTCTTGTTATTCATATGAAATATTCGTTATTCAAATAACAAGTTGTCTTTCCTGTCACCTGTCTCTGTACATTTGTATCGTAAGCTTATAGAGATAGTTAATTTATAGGCGAGTTCCGAATGATGTAAATTGATGTCTCTATCTTCGATGGTTAAGATGTTTTTTGTTTTACAAATGTTTTACAAATAAAAATATCTATATTTGTATCGTTTTCTAGATAAGCCAATTAACTTATATAATAAATATATGTTACATTGCTGTTAAGATCGCTCATATAACATTTCTGCCGCAGGATATGTGTTAGTATAATAGATCATTAGGGATGCTACTTCCTATAATAATTATAATCCGTGACAAAACCCTCGCAAAGCCAGTTGGCCAAGGCTTGCCGATTGTTGCTGAGGATGATCCGTTGTTGGTCGTATTGGTTTTGTATGTTGCCCAATTCGACGAATACGGAGGTCGGGGTCGTGTGACGTAATACATATAAGTTACGATCGTCTACCGTGCCCGAGAATCCCCGGCCTGGCTGGTGACGGTTGTATTTGCGCGAGAAAGTGGATTTCATCGTTTTAGCCAAGCGCTTGCTCGCTTGATCCTTGGGCTTATGATAGAAAAAGACATCGGTCCTTTGATGCCGGCTCCGGCTGTCCACATGGATGAATATTGCTCTCTTATAAGTTTCTTTATCTTTCCGGCTCAAGCTGTTTATCTTGGCGCAACGCTGATCCAGACGGCTTACTTGGCTGAGGGGGATCGGACTACCCATACAAGTTTCCCGTTTGCTGTTATTGAGGAATTGCTGGTCACGTATTCCGTCCTTCGCGTCTTGGATGATGATATGCACCTTGGCGCCTCGTGTCAAGAGATTGCGTGCTAGACGTAGCATGATGTCGTAAGCGTATTCATCCTCGTGCAATTCATGGGAACCCATTTTGCCGATCGCTCCGGGGTCCGGACCGCCATGACCGCTGACCAGATAAAAGCAAGCTCCCTTTAAATCGGAAGAGGTTACTTTGTAACTGGCTAGCGACTTGCCGAATAGGGGCTGATAATTCTTCTTCTGAGGGGCGGAGGCGAGCGGAGGCAAGGTATATTTTACGCCCATGCGCAGACTGTTATTTTTACCCAATTTCCCTTTATTAAGCTCGATAAACTCTTTCTGATACGTCCCGCCGGTACGGTTGAAGCGTTTGAGAAAAAGAGTGATGCCCTCTCCGTTTTTCGGATACGCCTTTTCTTGGGCAGTCAAGGAACCTGTATATACGAGAGCGATAATAAAGATGAAGAAAATACGGATACTATGTTTCACAGACATCTTAAAAATTGATTCTACGCCGTAAAGATAATTAAATCAACCTATAGTCAAAAATGATAATTTATAAAAAGAATCAATCAACCCATAAATGAGAGGGAGGATATCCTATTATAAATCTCTTTGGTTAATTGAATATCATAGGATGCGTCGTGCAATTTCGCGGAATCTATTTGTATGCCTAAAGCCCTTGCCACCGTTTCCTGCTTGAAATCTGTCATCTCATGGCGTTTGCGCATTAAATGCTGGGTAGACAATACCATTACGTCGATCGAGTTCACCCAAAACCATGAGTAGAAATAATTATCTCCGTTCTGTACGAAGAAGGCTTTCAAGAAGTGATTATCGAAAGAGGCGTTGTTGTATCCTACGAGGAAGAACTTGTCTTTTTTATCAAATTTGTCCACGTATTTGGACAGCATGTTCACGAATTTAACGTACACCTCTCGCATGGGAGGATAAGCTTGTATCTGTTCCTTGGACACGTTGCAAATGCGAAGCGCTTCTTCCTCTATCTCACATTGGGGATGTGGGCAGACATTGAAATTAAAAGATTCCTTCGTAACCCCATCAATTACGATCTCCCCACTTATTTGGTGGATGCCGTTTCTCCAGTATTTTATGCCGGTAGTCTCTAAGTCAAAAAAAAGTAGTTTCATAAATGCTTTTTGGTATAGGATGCAAAAGTAAGTTTTTTTATTCTTAAATGAGAGGATCTATAAGGTTTTCTCCGTTTATTTTATTATCTTTGCGAAAGTTTGAGTCTAGAATCATTATCGACATAGTTCTTCTTTTTATATTATTATTAAGCGGATCTCTCCTTTAATCATCAATTCTCACGCTAAGTTAGTATAAACAACGCTTCACGGAACGTGAGGCCCTAGTATAAATTAAAATCGACTGTATGGCAAAATACGCATCATTTGGTAAACGTGAAAACGAGAAAAAGAAACAAGCCCGCCGAGTAGAGAAACAGAACAGGAAAGAGGAAAGAAAATCATCCGGTAAGGCGACTAGCTTTGAGGACATGATCGCTTATGTGGATGAAAATGGGATGATCACCTCTGTCCCTCCCGAACTTCGTCAAAAAGAAGAGATAAATCAGGAAGATATCTTGATCTCGACTCCTAAGAAAGAGGATGTGGCTCCCGCTATCTTAAGGGGCAGGGTAGACTATTTTAACGAGGCAAAAGGGTTCGGGTTTATCCGTGACTTGTCGGGGACGGAAAAGTATTTCTTTCACGTGAACAATGTTGTGGATGATATCTCCGTGAACGATATCGTGACGTTTGACCTTGAACGTGGCGACAGAGGCTTAAGTGCCGTGAATGTTTGTCTTGAAAATAAATAATAATACTTACCTTTGCGGCCGAAACAATTAATAAAAATATAATATGTCTGTCGCAAAAGTAGATGATAATAGAAAGGTGACCACACATCGCCTGATAGAGATGAAGCAGCGTGGCGAGAAAATATCCATGCTTACCGCCTATGATTATTCGATGGCGAAATTGATCGATCAAGCAGGAATGGATGTGATCTTGGTGGGAGACTCCGCTTCTAACGTAATGGCTGGAAACGTGACCACTTTGCCGATTACGCTCGACCAGATGATTTACCATGGTAAATCGGTCATGAAAGCGGTGAATCGTGCGCTGGTGGTGGTAGACCTGCCTTTCGGTACGTACCAAGGAAACTCTAAAGAAGCCTTGGCCTCCGCTATCCGGGTGATGAAAGAGACGCATGCCGATTGTATCAAGTTGGAAGGCGGGGCTGAGGTTCGGGAATCTATCGAACGTATCTTGTGTGCCGGTATTCCAATTATGGGACATTTAGGATTGACGCCGCAATCGATCAATAAATTCGGTACGTATACGGTACGTGCCCGTGAAGAGGCCGAGGCTAAGAAACTGATCGAGGACGCCCATTTGCTAGAGGAGATAGGTTGTTTCGCCTTGGTGCTGGAGAAGATCCCGGCGGAGTTGGCAGCTCGTGTCGCTTCGGAGCTTACGATCCCGGTTATCGGCATTGGCGCTGGTGGAGGCGTAGATGGTCAAGTGTTGGTTATGCATGATATGCTCGGTATCAATCAAGGCTTTTCTCCCCGTTTCTTACGTCGCTACGCTAATTTAGGGGAGGAGATTACCCGTGCTGTACAAGCGTACATCGAGGACGTGAAATCTCAAGACTTCCCGAATGAGAAGGAACAATATTGATTTTTAAATCTACCAAAGCATGATATTTACCGATGCTCCGAGCGTCAAGGTCTGTAAGGTCTTATGATGCTCGAAGCGATCGGTTTCTTTTTGGGGGTTGGCTATGTATGATACGAATCGTGAGGGGATAAAAGTATAATCGAGAAATACCCGCACATTTAGATTAGGATGCAATATGTATGAGAAAGAGGCGTTTGTGCTATATCCTATATTAAACGCTTTATTCGTGTTTACGATCTCTTTCTCAATCGTTTCCGGTTTGCCTTCCTCCACGCCCAATGCTGATATTCGGGAGGCTGGGCTGTAATTACATCCGATTAGCAGTTTCGTGCCCAAGAGAAATCGATTGGTCACCGGATACGATAGGTAGGAGCCGATGTATCCGCCGATCATGTCGAGAGGATCGGATTTTAGGGCGTTCACTTGATAGGTCGTACCGGGAACTGTCGGATTCGCTAAGGGTTTCGTAAGGGATAAAGGCATGCTTGTCGCCGAGATGCGTCCGCCGAAGCCTATATAACGATTCATGAACCAAGCGCCTTCAAATCCGGCCGTACTTCCCGGCGATGCTTTTAATCGCACATCCGGAGCCAGATTAAACTTTGTCGGCATCAGGCTAAACCCCATATAGATTCCGAAAAAAGAGGGATTTCGCTGGTAATTGAATGTATCGAATCCCAGATAGCTATGGGTGATACCTTTGTCCTTGAAGATCAGATCCGTTAGAAAATATCCGACCTCGGTCGATAAGATCCCGATTCCGGCGCCAACCATTACATCCGATAGCCAGTGCTTGTTATTGAGCATACGGGATACGGCCGTGGCGGTCGCTACCGTATAGCCTCCTATACTATACCAAGGGCTACGGGTCGCCCCGTATTCTTTATGCAGCATGGTCGCGGCCATAAATGCCATGGCCGTGTGTCCGGAAGGGAAGGAGTGGTTGTTCGAGCCATCCGGACGGGTGACATTTGCCGTATGTTTCACCGTATTGATGGTCGCTCCCATGATACTGGCGGTGATGGCATCGGATACGAGCATTCGGGGCCAAGAGCTTCTTCCTTGCACACCGCCTATTTTTAAGCCAAGCATTGTTACGACGGGCAGATATTGCAGGTAATCGTCGTAATGGTATCGGAAATTCGGAATATATGTATTACGCAAACTATGAAAATGATCGTCCTCATTCTTGATAATCAAACCGCTGACGATCAGCGGTACCCCTATATAGGTCATTTGGAAAGCTTTGCTGGTAATTATCTTGTCGGTTTGTCTTTGGATTCTTCCCCAAGTAGATAAAGGCGCTAGACTGGAACTGTCGTTCCGGTGGGTAAAAGTGCTTGTTTGGGAAAAAGTCGTGCCCTGAAACATTGATATGCAACAAATACTATATAATATGGCTAATCTTGTTTTCACTAACTACTTATTCTTTTTGTTTCATGCTGCGAATATAATAGGATCGATTTATAGTATAACAAGAATTTATGTTATTTCTATGTTACATTTACGAGTTGGTTTCATATCTTTGTTTCCCAGATAAATTAGAAACATAATACATGAGATCTCATTTGCTAATAGGTGCCGCTTCGTCGGGAAGCGGGAAGACTACTTTTACCTTAGGATTGCTTCGTGCCTTGAGAAATCGTTCTTTACGGGTGCAGCCTTTTAAGTGTGGGCCGGATTATATAGATACTCGTCATCATAAAATGGCGGCTGGTCGCGCCTCCGTGAATTTGGATGGTTTCATGATGTCGGAAGGGCATATCAAGGATTTATATGTCCGGTATACCTCGAATGCGGATGTAGCCGTGACCGAAGGGGTGATGGGGCTGTTCGATGGCTACGATGCCATGCGAGGGAGTAGTGCGGAGATCTCCGGTTTATTGCGGATACCGATCGTATTGGTGGTGAACGCTAAAAGTACGGCTTATTCGGTGGCTCCCTTGCTTTATGGCTTCCGGAATTTTCGGAAAGATCTGAATGTCGTGGGGGCGGTATTTAATTTCGTGGCGTCGGAGAGTCATTATTCTTTCTTGAGGCAAGCGTGTGAGGACGCGGGTGTGGAAGCGTTAGGCTATCTGCCGAAGCGTGCGGATGTGGAGATCCCGAGCCGGCATCTGGGATTATCGCTGGATGAGGATTTTTGCTTTGAGGAGTTTGCGGACCGGGTCGCTTGCTTGGTGGAGGAGCATGTGGATATAGACCGCCTATTGGCAATCACGGCTTTGCCAGAGCGACAGCCAGTTCCTCGGGTTAAGGAAGTCATGAGGACTGTTTCAAAGGCAAACTTAAATATAGCCATCGCCCGTGATCCCGCTTTCAATTTCTCATACGAGGAAAATATACGTTTCTTATCCACTCTAGGCAAGATTACCTATTTCAGCCCGTTGAGGGATGATCGTTTACCGGAAACCGATTTTGTCTATTTGCCGGGTGGATATCCCGAGTTGTATTTGCCGGGGTTGAGCGTGAATGCCGGAATGTGTGAATCGATCCGTTCCTTTGTGGAAGAGGGAGGCAAGTTGTTGGCGGAATGTGGCGGGATGATGTATCTCTGTAAAGAGATTATCGGTACGGATGGGAATGCCTATCCGATGGTCGGTGTGTTACCGCAATCCGCCACGATGGAGGACATGAAGCTACGTTTGGGGTATCGGACTTTATGCTATAAGAACGATGTCTTACGAGGGCATGAGTTCCATTATTCCCGGATCGTGCCGATGGAAAGCCCGCTGCCTTCGGTGGCGAAAGCCTTCACTGCGAAAGGGGTTCAAACGGATACCCCGCTATATCGCTACAAGAACGTATTGGCGGGGTACACGCATTTATATTGGGGAGATCCCTGTCGGAACGATTGGTTTATTGATTTTCTGTATGGGGAAGCCCCAGATTGTTCTCGATAAACATTTTCAAGATATTGATGGCGATCTGGTTGCTTCCTCCTTCGGGTATAATTAGGTCGGCATATCGTTTGCTAGGCTCTATAAATTGCAGGTGCATAGGCTTTAGTACCCGGGTATAGCGTTCCATTACCGCCTCCGCCGTACGTCCTCGCTCGATCATATCCCGTTGGATCACACGGATAAGGCGTTCGTCTGAATCCGTATCGACAAATACTTTCAAGTCCATCAAGTCACGTAGCTGAGGGTCGCATAAAGCGAGGATTCCTTCGATGATGACAACATCACGAGGCTCGATATGAATGGTCTCGGGCAATCGGCAGCAGGTAAGATAAGAATAAGTCGGCTGCTCGATACATTTTCCCTCTTTCAGCAAGGTGACTTGCTCTGAGAGGAGCGGCCAGTCAAATGCGTCGGGATGGTCGAAATTAATGTATTGGCGCTTTTCTACCGGCACGTGGCTGTTATCTTTGTAATAAGAATCTTGAGGGAGTAATACGACCTCACCGGGAGGTAAACTTTCTATGATCTTTTTTACCACTGTAGTTTTCCCGGAACCAGTCCCGCCCGCTATACCTATAATTAGCATGATTTCTTATATTAATCCATATTGATGTTTATAAATGCAAAGGTACTAAATATTTATAGTGGTAGTATTTCGCTGCTAATAGAAAAAACGAGATAAAAAGAGCTGAATTCTATGTTGTATAGCATGTTTGCCTTAAATAAAGTTAATGAGTAAGCTTTTCTTGTTGGAAAATTATGCTGCATAACATAAAGTCTCTATATTTGCACTGTGTTTTTCATGGTATTAGATTTAAGGTTAACAATGAGATTGGCTGTCCGTGACGGATGGCCTTTTCTTTTATAGTAGGTCACCTCAACAATAATGATAGTTAGATGCGTTCCCCATTGTATTCATGATTTATTACTGTAGAACCTTCCTGTTGGATAAAGGTATTATCGGAAGTAGCTTGTACGCCTGTATCCAAAGATCTTTTCACGGATGTGAAATGATCTTTCCACAAGGGTGAAACGATCGTATCACGAGCGTGAAAAGATCTCTTCACATCCGTGAAAAGATCAGATCGTCCGGAGCTTGGCTATACTATCCACCGTTCTTATCCCATGAGTGGGATTACTTGCGGCACAGATCTTCAATTGATTGTTACGATATCACGAACCCATCCCCCTTATTTACTAAAGATGGGAATCAGATAGGTTAGTTTCGCGGATATTATTTGGCTGGAAGATTTAGAGAAAGTGTCTCCTTTACGGCTATTGAACATATCGCCCAGCGCATAGTAATAACGACCTTCCAACAGGAAAGAGCCTATTCCGGTGCGGAACTCGATTCCCGGTCCGCCGCAAAGCCCCCAATCGAACTTCTTTTGGACTTCCAATGTATGTTGTTCGTCCGGACGGTTCGCGTTCGGGTTCTCGCCATTAAGGTTCGACTCCGTGCTTTCGCTCAGCGCATAACCGATTTTAGGCCCTAGATTGACGAATACACGCACTCGCTTGCTTCCGAAATGGATGTGCGTCAAGAACGGAAGCTCCATATAGTTTACCGTACGGCTATATTTATATTGAGGTTTCTCATCAAACTTCTCTTCCCATCCATGCTGGGTAAAGTTCAATTCCGCCTGTATGCCTAAATTGGGTTCCGTATTCCAACGTATCGTCGCTCCCCCGTTAAATCCAAGTTTCATCTTCGTAGGGACTTTTGGGGCAAAACTTACGCTAGAGAAATTTAATCCGAAGGACGCTCCAACCGCAAGCTCTTGCTTAAAAGTACTTTTCTGCGCATGGCAAATCGATAAGCTTGCCATGCACAGAAATATCGCTACAAATATCTTTTTCGTCATCATATCAATTATCTTACCTCACTGCGGGTTACCGTATAATCATTCTTGTAATGTACAATAAACAAGTTCGTATTGATAAAACCGCCCCAATTATTCACTCTATGGAAATCGAATCCGGTCTGGATGCTCTTATAATGGATCTTGTCTAGATTATTCTCGAAGTTCGAGCCATATTTATTGATGGCGCCTAGGAAATACATACCCGTGTCAAAGCCTAGGATTCCATATTTCGGGAATGTGTTGATTAAATTCTTGCTATACCAGTTTTTATAATCGGAATAAAAGCTATGGACTTCCGGAGATAAGTTGTCCGCATAGAAATTACTATAGATATAGGTGTTCAACGCGTAGAAGTCCTCCAGACACTCTCTTGTATAGGTCTGCCATTCCGGATAACCGAATAGGTTGACCATATAAGGCTCTTTCTCATCCTCTTTCAACTCGGAAAGCATACGGAGCGGTGCCTTGATCTTATTCACCGCATCTAAGGAGGCGGAGGTTGGCAATACCACATTCCGCTTGTCCCTTACCATGGCTGCCTCTATATCCGTGGCGAAAGTATCCCCTTTATAAGTTACTTCCTTGAAGGGGATATCGCGTTGCTGCATCTCCGTCTTGAAGGCTTTGATAAATTCCGGCTTTTCTTCTTTATCCTTTATATTGACAAGTATGATATTGTAATCCGAGAATAAATCGCATCCGGCTTGTGCCGCCTTGGAGTATAAATAGGAATGAGGTGTGTTTACTTGATAAACATTCGCGTTTGACAAGACATCATCATTCTTGGAGGTGAAAGGGATCACGTATTTGATGTTATGCTTTTGGGCAAAATCAGCGATCAATCCGATTTGGTCGTTCTGTACGGCGCCAATGATCAAATTAGCGTTTGATAACGCATCTTCTTTCAATATCTCCTTGACTTTCTTCGTGCCGTTTCCGGTATCATATACCGATAGCTCGATAGAGGTTCCCATATTTCGCAAGCTGTCGACCGCCAATAGCAATCCCTCGTAATATTCCACGAAACGGGAGGTCGCGGATGATTGCGTTGTCTCGTTCGTCATGAAGGGCAACAACAAGGCTACTTGGATACGGTTCACTCTCTTTATATCTTTAGGAGTGGAGAGGAGGGCGTTTACCTCACGCTCTTCCGGTTGTCTCATGTTTTGGGTGATCACTTCTTCGCTGGCTACCGGTATCTTGATAACCATGCCCGCTTTCACTCCGTTTTTCAGCTCGGGGTTGAGTCTTAAAAGCTCTACGCTGGAAATATCGAACTTCCGGCAGATACGGTACATGGTCTCTTTTTTCTGTACGGTATATTCCATTTCCTTCTGTACGGTCTTTTTTTCCGTAGTAGGCAAGGTTTCCAGTCGTGTCGGCGGGATCCGGATATTCTTGCCAATCGTGAATGTCGATGTGGAGAGACCCGGATTGGCGGCGATAATATCCGTAGCGGGCACTGAATATTTAATGGATAAAGAGTACAAGGTCTCTTTCGGCTGGATCGTATGGTATGTATAGTTGTCCGCCTTGCCGGAAGGTGCGATAGCGGAGTCCTTCTGCGGGATTCTTAACGTAGAACCGGCTTTGATCCCTTCTTTACTTTCCGGATTCAACCGATAAATATCCTCTACGCTTACGCCATACATGGTTGCTATGGCGTATACGGTTTGTCCGCGTTCGATGGTATGATAAAATATATCGCTCCCTTGTTCGTTAGTAAAAATAACTTGCTTATTATTCTTTTGGGAATAAACGGTTACGCTCGATAAACTTAAAAAGAACGTCAATGCGTATATACTAATCTTGTTCATTTGCTGTTCGGAGTATTTTGTGACAAAGATAGTGAATTTTGCTTATCATGCTACGTATGTCCTTTTATTTCCCTAATTTTGGAACCGTAATTTTTAGACTATATATGCTAAAGAAGGAATTAAGAAAGATACTGTTATCGCTAGGTTTCGTGTTTGTAGTGGCTGTCTCGTATGCCCAATATGTGGTCACGGGAGGAAGTGGTAGCCCGATGAAAGCCACGCAGAGTTCCGGCGATTCTGCCGAGCGACTTGAGGTCTACTTGGTGTATGGAATGGATAATGTGACGATTAGTTATACCTCATCCTCTTCTTCTTCGCATCAATGGTACCGTTATAAAACCAAACGATTGGAGGCTGAGAAAGTCGCTTCCACCCAAAATGGAACTACTTCCACCATTCGGAATGTAGAGGAGGGATATGGCTATTTTGTCGAGGAAGGAGCCGTATCTCGTTACGTCTGGATCGTTGATTATAGTAAGTACACGTTAAACATATCCAACTTGCATGTCTCCGATAATAGCGATCCTTGTAGCGGATTGGTCTTGGCTGGGACGGGTACGATACAACCGATTTATTATTATTGGCCGAATACGGGAACAAGACGTGAACTGTCTCGCCAATTTGATGTTATTTATAATACATTGGAATATAATTCGGATAAAAAAGAATATACCTCTAAACAAGAGACGGCGGTCATCGAGGGTAATTTGTTCGGTAAATCCATTCCCGCTCCTTGGTGTGATACGGAGATCTGTGTGAAAGGCGATTATTTCGCCCGTCATTTCGGAAAGGAGATAACGCTTTGTATCGATGAATATCAGGCCGCCGCTGTGGATGCTCATATAGACACGTTGCTGATCGAGCAAGAGGCCCCGAATATGAATACGACGAAGAGCGGTTATTGCGCTCCCGCCACTGTTCAATTCTCGGCTATCGCGAATACGCCGACAGCCGCCCTGTTTAATTGGAAAATCTATCGGCAAGGGGAAGAAGATAATCCGGTTGTTCGTTTTACGGGCGAGGAGGTGGATTATACGTTCAACCAATCCGGGACTTTTATCATCAAGTTGGAAGTAAGCGACCAAAGTACTACTTGCAGCACGGAAGATGAGGTTCAGATTGATATCTCGGAGTCTTATCTGATGATACCGAACGCATTCTCCCCGGGTACCACGCCCGGAATTAATGATGAGTTCCGGGTTGCCTATAAGTCGTTGGTGAAATTTAAGGCATGGATATTTAATCGCTGGGGCCTACAGATGTATTACTGGACAGATCCGGCCCAAGGATGGGATGGTAAGAAAGGCGGTAAATACGTTCAGCCGGGTGTGTATTTTTATGTGATAGAAGCCGAAGGTTCCGATGGTATTAAGTACAAGGAAAAAGGCGATATAAACATTCTTAGACCTAAAACAATTCAAGATGAAAATGAGAATATCCAAGAATAATTTAGCTAGTTTTTTATGTGGAGGCGTCGTTTGCTTGACCGCATGTATCTCGATGGGCTCGAATGACGTGGAAAAGGTGATAGAGAGCCGTCCGGTTGTCTCATCCATGACCCTGTCGCCGGATATTCCGGCCTCGGTGCCTTTTTGTGGGAAACTAATCGATATCACTCGTTATGATATGCGAGAGGCCTACGATCGTGAATTGAGTAGCTTTACTTATTTCCATTCTACGACGATGCTTCTGATCAAACGGGCGAACCGTTATTTCCCGGTGATCGAGCCGATCCTGAAGGCGAACGGCATTCCCGATGATTTCAAATATCTAGCGGTGATAGAAAGCCATTTGGATCCTCGTGTATCCTCTCCGGCACGTGCTGTCGGGATGTGGCAATTACTGGAGGGCACGGCAAAGGAGTATGGTTTGACAATCACCCCGACGGTCGACGAGCGTTGCCATGTGGAGAAAGCGACTGGGGCCGCTTGCCGCTATTTGAAAGCCGCCTATAAGAAATATGGAGATTGGGCGGCGGTAGCCGCTTCCTATAATGGCGGCATGGGACGTATATCCGGTGAGCTGGTCAAACAAGATGCGGATTCCTCCTTTGATCTCTGGCTGGTGGAGGAGACTACCCGTTATATTTATCGAATCATGGCGATCAAGCAAATTTTCGAGAATCCGTCGAAGTACGGTTTTGTGCTTCGTGCCCGTGACCTGTATAAGCCGATCCCTACCGTAGACGTGGCTGTAAGCCAAGATATACAGAATCTGTCGGCTTTCGCTAAAGAGCATGGGATCACTTATGCGGACTTGAAACGTTTTAATCCTTGGCTCCGTGATCGTAAGTTGGTGACAGGTGGGAAGACCTATAAATTAAGCATTCCTCAAGAAAAGGATATGTATTATAAGACCCCGAATACGGAAGTATACGATTCGGCTTGGGTCGTGTCGGAGAATTGATCCGATTTTTATTGATACAAAAAATAAAGTGTTTCATTTAGATGGTATAACAGCCCATCGTAATGAAACACTTTTTCTATACTACTTCTCGTTTAGACTGATTCAGTCTATTAGTCAACGATCGTCACACGGTGACCGTTGAACACGTTCAATCCGAGTTTATTCATTACATACTTAATAGCAAGCTGTGCCTTTACAGAGTTACCAGCTTGGTCAATAGGAGGAGCGAATGCGGAAATACCGAATTGTCCGGGAAGTACACCCATGACACCACCGCCTACACCAGTTTTTGCGGGAATACCGGAAGTGTACAACCAATCACCGGTGTGCTCGTAAAAACCTACGGTAGAGATCATGGAAGTGATCTTCGGAGATAACTCCGCATCGAATACTTGTTTCTTTGTCACAGGATTAAGACCTAAATTTGCGACCGTAGCGGCAGCGACAGATAGTTGCTTAGCCGTGATACCCAAAGAACATTGACGGGTATACAGATCCAAAGACATATCCGGATCGTCATAAATGCGATTGTAATTCTTTAGCAACCAAGCGATGGAGCGGTTATTGAAGTTCGTTGCGGACTCGGATTTGTAGAGTTCGTCGATCAACTGCGGTGCGCTTCCGCATAAATCCGTGATATTGGCTACGATAGCGTCCCACTTCTGCTTGGAGTCACCGACTGGTTTCACCATGCTACAAGCGGTGATAGCTCCGGCATTTACCAATGGGGTAGAAGGATGGTCGTTTTCCAATAAGATAGCGATGATGGAGTTAAATGGCAATCCGGTAGCGTCGGCACCGATCTTCTCCAATAATTCTTTCGCTCCGTATTGGCGCAGTACCAAGATAGCGGTGTGTACTTTCGATACGGATTCAATACCGAAACGATATTCGGAATCTCCCACCTCGATGGTTTGTCCGTTTAAAAGGCAAATACTGATTCCGAATAGATTTTTATTGATATTCGCCAGATAAGGAATGTAATCGGCATTCTTACCATCCGTATTTGTCTTGTAAAGATCGTAAGCCTGTTGAGCTACTTCCTTAATTTGGGCGATAGTTATTTTTTTGTCCATATATGAATTGGATTAAAGAAGGCGTGTATGAAAACACTGATAGCCCTTTCATGCACGCCTTGATGAATTTTGTTTTTATTTCTTAGCGTTGCTCATTGCGGTGTGAGTAAATACCTTACCCTTAACCGGAACGTTCTTGTCTTGAGCGATGCGAGTAGGAGTCGGATATTCAAGTTTCTCCAATGCAGCTACAGCGTTCTTGATATCACCTAATAACATATCGGCCATATCACGGCTGAAACCTTGACGAACGACGACACGCATAACCACGTAGTTATCCAGCTTCTTCGGTAGTGTATACGCTGGAACCATCCAACCGCTTTGTTGCAATTTATCTTGCAAATCGTAAAGTGTCCATTTGGCGTTCTTAGCGTAATCCGGTTTCATGTACCAGATAAACAATGGATTCACAACCTCGTTGCTGTAATTAACGAACGGGGCCATCTTACCGATTTCTTGGTGGATGTATTTCGTGATTTCCATACTGTTATATTGGATTTGTTTGTAGCCCTCGAATCCGAGACGAATAAATTGATAGTATTGTCCGAGGATTTGTGCGGCAGGACGAGAGAAGTTCAAACCAACTTGAGTGATATTCGCTCCAAGGTAGTTTACGCTGAATGCCATTTCTTCCGGCAAATATTTCTTGTCTTTCCAAACAACCCAACCCAATCCCGGGTAAACCAATCCGAATTTATGTCCGGATGTGCTGATAGAAAGAACCCATTTCAAACGGAAGTCCCATTTTGTCTCCGGGCTTAAGAACGGAAGGATAAAACCACCGCTGGCGGCATCTACGTGGATAGGTATATCATAACCGGTCTTGGCATTGTATGCGTCGAGCGCTTTGTCCAAGGCTTCTACGTCATCGTTCAGTCCTGTCCATGTTACACCTTGGATAGGAACGATACAAATCGTGTTCTCGTCACACATCTTAAGCGCTTCTTCCGGATCAAGTGTCGTCTTGTCTAAAGTCAAGGGAACTTCACGCATTTCGATTTGCCATAGCTGGGCGAATTTCTCCCATACGACTTGGAAGCCGGTAGAGATCACGAAATTAGGCTTGTCAGTCGGTTTGCCCTGTGCTTGTCTCTTTTTGCGCCAACGTAACCAAGCGGCTACACCACCTAGCATACAAGCCTCTGAAGAACCGATAGCCAAGGCTCCGGTTTTCCATTTTTCTTGCTCGGGAGAATTCCAAAGACTCGCCATGATATTAATACATTTGGCGTTCATAACAGCGATTCTCGGATACTCTGTTTCGTCAATATAGTTGATGTTGATAGCCTCGTTCATCAATTTTGTCGCGTACTCGTCCATATACGTAGTAACGAATGTAGCTAGGTTCAAGCGAGGCTGTGTTTGTGCGAAAGTCTCGTCTTTAACCATTTGATAAGCGATCTCCGGGGTTGTAGGGCCATCTGGAATCTTATCTACAGGAGAGGGTGTCAACATCACTTCTGAGCCAAAAATCGCTGTTTTGGCATCGCCATTTCTGAAATTTGAGTCTTTCATTTTTCTTTAGTTTTTTTGTTAATAAAATGATTTGAGTCAATGGAATACTGCTTCCACTGAGCGTTTATGCCAAAACAGATTATGGATTGGAAAGTTTTTTGGATTTACATTATTTGGGGTTTATTAGCGATACAAGTCCAGTCCTCTTGGAAAGAGCAAAAACGATGAACTTTCACATAAAATGTTTGTTTTGATTAGATAAAAACGTAAAACTAAATCTTTATGAGAATACAGACAGGCCGGGGCACAATTCCCCTTATAACTCTGGTAGGGATATGGTCTATCTCCGCTTTAAATGCATTACCGGGTTTAGCAGTTTCTCCGATATTAGGGAAACTTTCCGTTATTTTTCCTCATTCAACGGAACTGGATATCCAGATGCTTTCCTCTTTGCCATCGTTATTGATAATTCCATTTATTATATTGTCGGGTAAATTAACGGAGAAAGTAAATGAGATACGTCTATTGCAATTAGGCTTGGTGATCTTTGCCTTAAGCGGTCTTTTGTACTTACTCTCTAATAAGATGTGGCAGTTGATAGCGGTGAGCGCCTTAATGGGAATCGGATCAGGCTTGATCGTACCCTTATCGACCGGTTTGATTTCTCGTTTCTTTATCGGGAAATACCGGACGAAGCAATTTGGTTTAAGCTCTGCCATTACGAATGTAACGTTGGTATTAGCCACGATCTTAACGGGATATCTGGCGGAGGTGAATTGGCATTTACCGTTTGCCGTTTATCTATTGCCCTTGATTTCCATCGTACTTTCCGTATACTTGAAAAGGAGTATGGAGAATGAGCCGGCGATCGTATCGAAATCAGAAGTGAAAGCTCCTGTTGCGGCAGATCCCGTCACGGTTCCGGGTAAATATGGTGTGGATATAAAGCATCTGGTGCAAATCATGTGTTTTTATGGATTGGCTACGTATTTAGTGATTATTGTCAGCTTTAACTTACCGTTTTTAATGAAGGAATATAAGTTTACAAGCGGTAATTCCGGATTAATGATATCATTGTTTTTCTTGGCTATTATGGCTCCCGGTTTTATCTTGAATCAGATCGTTGATTTATTTAAGCAAAAGACAAAATTTGTCAGTCTATTGGCGATCGCTTTAGGGATGGCATTGATTTTGATATCTCGTACGGAATGGCTAATTGGATTGGGATGTATTTTTATCGGTTTCGGATATGGTGTTATTCAGCCAATCGCTTATGATAAGACAACTCGTACGGCCATTCCTGGGAAAGTTACATTGGCATTAGCTTTCGTGATGGCGATGAATTATTTGGCGATATTACTTTGTCCGTTTATTATCGATTTCTTCCAGTCTATGCTCCATGTCAAGAGCCAGCAATTCGCGTTTATTTTTAACCTCTGTATTGCGCTGATCGCTACGATCTGGGCTTATGTAAAACGAGGCTCGTTCCTTTTCAACGATAAAATATGATTTACGAATATAAAACTAAAAAACGATAGACAGTGAAAAATAAGAAAACAGAAGCTAATATTAGCATGGTGGTCTCAAAAACTTTCAGTGGATTGAATATGAACGCCTTGAAATACTTGCTTCCCTTATGGATGAGCCCGTTGACGGGCGCTTCTTTCCGATGCGTGTTTGCGGCCGTGGCGTTTTGGGTGATCGGCTGGTTTATGAAACCGGAGGTTTCTACGACGAAAGATAAGGTGTGGCTATTTTTACTAGGCGCTATCGGTATCTATGGTTTTATGTTTCTTTATTTAGTGGGGCTTAGTAAGACAACGCCGGTCTCAAGTTCTATTTTCACGAGCTTGCAACCGATCTGGGTATTTTTGATTATGGTATTCTTTTATAAGGAAAAGGCTACTTGGATGAAAATACTCGGTATCTTGATTGGTTTATCCGGGGCCTTGGTTTGCATCTTGACCCAGCAAAGCGACGATTTAGCGGCGGACGCTTTTAATGGAAATATGCTATGCTTGGCTAGCTCCGTGTTTTATGCCGTGTATTTGGTCTTAAGCCAGCGGATCTTACAAAAAGTAGGGACGATGACGATGCTTCGATATACATTCACGGGCGCCGCTTTCTCCAGTCTATTGATTTTGCCGATAGAAGGCTTTCATGCTCCTTTATTCTCGGAGCCATTTCATTGGTGGCCTTTTGCCGTATTGATGTTTGTGCTTATTTTCCCTACGGTAATTAGTTATCTGTTGATTCCTATCGGATTGAAGTATTTGAAAACTACGTTGGTGGCTATTTATGGCTATCTGATCTTGATCGTGGCAACGATTACATCCCTATTGATCGGGCAAGACCGTTTCAGTTGGACACAGACGTTCGCCATTATCTGTATTTGCGCCGGGGTTTATCTGGTTGAGATAGCGGAAGGAAAAGAGAAAAAGACAGTCAAGGTTTGACTTATTAAATATGAACTATTAAATTGTAGCGTTATGGATAAAAAACAAGAAAAAAAAATCTGGAACTCTCAACTTGCGATTGAGAATCCGAAGAATGATAGGATCGCTGTTATTTACTCTGTAAAAGTTAGTAGTGTACGAATCCTAGAGAAACCTCGTAATCCGAAAAGAGGGAAGACCCGTTGACAATCATCATCCCCTATTCTATATATAAATATATGAATAGGGGATGACTGTCTATTTATTCTCCACTTCCATGCTCATGATATAATCGTTCATGAAATAGCCGTTTCCTATATGATGGTCCCGTGTGCCTATTTCCCGTAATCCCATATGTCTGTAGAAGCCTATGGCGGGATTGTAACGGTTTACGTATAATTCTATAGTGAAAGGTCCGGTATGTACCTCCTTCAAATAGTTAATACCTTGCTCGATGATAAAACGCCCGATTCCCGTGCCATGCATTTCCGGTAGGGAATAGATCTTTTGAAAATTGTACGTGTTTTCACCTGTTTTCTCTATGGATAAATAGCCTGCCGGCATATCGTTCGCCAATATAATAAAATATTGATGATGTAACTCTTCCATTTGTTTAAGAATGTTATCCGGGGCGTACATCATGTCGAACATATAATCCAATTGCTCTTTAGAAAGTATCTTTCCATACGTGTTCTCCCAAATGCGTGAGGCAAGGTCATGTATGAGAGAACGGTCATCAATAGTCGCTTTTCTAATCGTAAACATGTTAATTTTGTATTTTGACTTACAAAGATACAAATAGACGAACAAAAATACAATATAGACGAACACAAATAGAAATTTACTTGCCTAGTGTTATTTTTTAGATTGATTTCACACTTATTTTCATGTTAATCCGCGAAAAATAATAACTTTGTGGGCGTTTACTATTGAAAAATACAATTCAAATACATAATAGGAAATGGATACAAAGATTCAGGAACTAACAGACAAGATCTACAAGGAAGGTGTAGAGAAGGGGAACGAAGAAGCGGGGCGTATAATCGCTGAGGCCAATGCTCAAAAGGATACGATTCTTAAAGATGCGGAAGCGGAAGCGAAGCGTATCGTAGCGGCTGCCGAGAAACAAGCTGCCGAGTTGAAGAAGAATACGGAAGCCGAATTGAAATTGTTCGCCACCCAGTCTGTCGAGGCATTAAAGAGCGAGGTGACAAACCTTATCACCGGTGATATCGCTAGTTCGAATGTGAAAGCGGCGTTGATGGATCCCGTCTATATGCAGAAAGTGATCCTTGAGCTTGTGAAAAGCTGGCCCGCTAATGAGTTCTTGACTATCCAAGCTTCTGACGCTGATGGCCTGAAGGCGTATTTTGAGGCCAATGCCAAAGGTTTGCTGGAGAAAGGGTATAAGATCGAGAAAGTAAGCGGAAAGAAAGCGTCTTTCTCTATTATCCCGGCGGATGGTTCTTATAAGGTGACATTTGGCGAAGACGAGTTCATCGAGTTCTTTAAAGAGTTCTTGCGTCCGCAATTAGTAGAAATGCTGTTCTGATATGAGTAAGTATTACTACTTAATCTCCGGACTTCCTAATATAGCGTTGGATGATAGCAAGCTAGCCTATTCGGTCTGTGAGTTCCGGACAGAAATAGAGGATATGCTATCTTCTAAGGACAAAAAGCTGATTGATTTATTTTATTTGAAATATGATAATATAAATCTGCTGGCTCACGCTAAAAGACCGGACTCCGATCCGGATCAAAGAGGAAGAATAACGTATGATGAGTTCAATACTTTATATAAAGCGTTGAAGGATGAGGAAAAAATTCCCAAAAATGATAATCTCCCGCCTTATTTCGTGGAATTCTTTAAACTGTATCTAGCTGAAGAGACTAAAGACACCAAAAATGAGAAAGAATATATATCATGGGAAGACCGCTTGGCTGCGTTATATTATGAATATGCCATGAAATGTGGGAATAAGTTCGTGGCCGATTGGTTCGAGCTTAACCTGAATATCAACAATGTTCTTACCGCGATCACTTGCCGTAAATATGGATTTGATAAGGCCAATTATATCGTGGGGCATAATGAGATAGCAGAAAATATCCGTACGTCGAACGCCCGTGATTTTGGCTTGGGCGATTCCGTGGAGTATTTGCCCGAGTTACAACGCATTGCCGAAGAGACCGATCTGATCGTTCGTGAGAAGAAAATCGATCTTTTGAAATGGAAATGGCTGGACGATAATACCTTCTTCAAGACGTTCGACATAGAGAGTGTATTCGCTTATTTATTGAAATTGGAGATGATAGAGCGCTGGGTAACCTTGGATAAGGCGAGAGGCGAGAAGACTTTCCGTGAATTGGTAGGCGCCATGAAGATGGGTAGTGAGAATGCGTTGGAAGAATTTAAAAGAAACAATATAAAATAAATTATGGCTACGAAAGGAATTGTAAAAGGAATCGTATCCAACCTAGTAACCGTAGAGGTGGATGGTCCGGTTTCTCAGAATGAGATCTGTTACATTTCTGTCGGAGGCGTGAAGCTGATGTCGGAAGTAATCAAGGTGATAGGTAAGAATGCCTTTGTACAAGTATTTGAGAGCACACGTGGTATGCGTGTCGGTGACGAGGCTGAATTCCAAGGGCATATGTTGGAAGTTACGCTGGGTCCGGGTATGTTGTCCCGCAACTATGACGGTTTGCAGAATGACTTGGACAAGATGGAAGGTGTATTCTTGAAACGTGGCGATTATACGTTTGCGTTGGACAATGATAAGAAGTGGGATTTCAAGCCTCTGGCTAAAGCGGGCGATACCGTGAGCGCCGGTGATTGGCTGGGAGAGGTGGACGAGAATTTCCAACCTCATAAGATTATGGTCCCCTTTAAGTTCGAGGGATCTTATACGGTGAAATCGGTGGCTCCAGCCGGACAATATACCATCCATGATACGATGGCTGTCCTTACGGACGAAAATGGCACGGACGTAAACGTGACGATGATCCAGAAATGGCCGGTAAAGAAAGCCATCACTTGTTATAAGGAAAAGCCCCGTCCATTCAAATTGCTGGAGACGGGCGTTCGTACGATCGATACCGTGAACCCGATCGTTGAGGGTGGTACCGGATTTATCCCCGGTCCGTTCGGTACGGGTAAGACGGTGCTTCAGCACGCTATCTCTAAACAAGCGGAAGCGGATATCGTGATTATCGCCGCTTGCGGTGAGCGTGCGAATGAGGTCGTAGAGGTATTTACGGAGTTCCCGGAATTGGTAGACCCGCATACGGGACGTAAATTGATGGAACGTACGATCATTATCGCCAATACATCCAACATGCCGGTAGCCGCTCGTGAGGCATCCGTATATACGGCGATGACCATCGCCGAGTATTATCGCAGCATGGGTTTGAAGGTTCTGTTGATGGCCGACTCCACTTCCCGCTGGGCACAGGCTTTGCGTGAGATGTCCAACCGTTTGGAGGAGTTGCCCGGACCGGATGCCTTCCCGATGGACTTGTCCGCTATCGTGGCGAACTTTTACGCTCGTGCGGGATTCGTCCATTTGAATAACAACGCTACAGGTTCTGTCACTTTCATTGGTACGGTATCGCCGGCCGGTGGTAACTTGAAGGAGCCGGTGACCGAGAATACGAAGAAGGTGGCCCGTTGTTTCTATGCCTTGGAGCAGGAACGTGCCGACCGTAAACGTTATCCGGCCGTAAACCCGATCGATAGTTATTCCAAATATCTTGAGTATCCAGAGTTTCAGGAATACATCGCTAAACATATCTCCCCGGAATGGATCGAGAAAGTAAACGAGATCAAGACCCGTATGCTGCGTGGTAAGGAGATCTCCGAGCAAATCAATATCTTGGGTGATGATGGTGTGCCTGTCGAGTATCACGTTACATTCTGGAAGTCCGAGTTGATCGACTTCGTGATCTTGCAACAGGATGCTTTCGATGCCATTGATGCGGTTACTCCGTTGCGACGTCAGGAATTCATGCTGGATAGAGTCGTGAATGTTTGCCGTTCAGAGTTTAAGTTTGATAACTTCCTTGAGGTTATGGACTACTTTAAGAAGATGATCAACATCTTTAAGCAGATGAACTATTCGGAGTATGAGAGTGACCAATTCAAGAAGTTTAATACGGAACTGGATGAACTTTTGAAGGAGAGAATCGAAAATTAAAAGAGTTATGGCAACAAAAGCATTTCAAAAAATATATACGAAGATTACCCAGATCACAAAAGCTACCTGTTCGCTGAAGGCAACGGGAGTTGGGTATGATGAGTTGGCCTCTGTAGACGGAAAGCTGGCTCAGGTGGTAAAGATTATCGGCGACGAGGTGACGTTGCAGGTATTCTCCGGAACGGAAGGTATCCGTACGAATGCCGAGGTGGTATTCATGGGGAAGGCCCCTTCCTTGAAAGTGGGCGACCAGTTGGCCGGACGTTTCTTCAACGCTTATGGCGAGCCTATCGATGGCGGCCCGATCCCCGAGGGACGTGAGGTCGAGATCGGTGGTCCGTCCGTGAACCCGGTACGTCGTAAACAACCCTCTGAATTAATCGCTACGGGTATCGCCGGTATCGACTTGAATAATACCTTGGTAACCGGTCAGAAGATCCCGTTCTTCGCCGACCCCGACCAGCCTTTCAACCAAGTTATGGCGATGGTAGCCTTGCGTGCGAAGTCCGATAAGATTATCTTGGGAGGTATGGGTATGACGAACGACGACTACCTGTTCTTTAAGAATACATTTAGTAACGCCGGAGCCCTAGACCGTATCGTTAGTTTTATCAACACGACCGAGGACCCGTCCGTAGAGCGTATCTTGATCCCGGATATGGCGTTGAGCGCCGCTGAGTATTTCGCCGTGGAGAAGAACGAGAAGGTCTTGGTATTGCTTACCGATATGACCAACTACGCCGATGCCTTGGCGATCGTATCAAACCGTATGGACCAGATCCCGTCTAAGGACTCTATGCCGGGTTCCTTGTATTCGGATTTGGCGAAGATTTACGAGAAAGCCGTTCAATTCCCGGCGGGAGGTTCTATCACGATTATCGCCGTAACGACCTTGTCCGGTGGTGATATTACGCATGCCGTACCTGATAATACGGGTTATATCACGGAAGGTCAGCTGTATTTGCGTCGTGATAGCGATGTGGGTAAGGTAATCGTCGATCCATTCCGAAGCTTGTCTCGTTTGAAACAGCTGGTAACCGGAAAGAAGACCCGTGAGGACCATCCGCAGGTAATGAACGCCGCCGTACGTTTGTATGCCGATGCCGCCAACGCTAAGACCAAGCTGGAGAACGGTTTCGACTTGACCGACTACGACAACCGTACCTTGTCTTTCGCCAAGGATTATTCTTCTAAGCTGTTGGCTATCGACGTAAACTTGGATACGACGGAGATGCTGGACGTAGCTTGGGGATTATTCGCTAGATATTTCAGCCCGGAGGAGGTAAATATCAAACAAGGATTGGTTGATAAGTATTGGAAAATTGAAAGTTGAGAATGGAGAATGGAAAATTAATCCATCGTCAATACATTTTCAATTATCAATTATCAATTTTCAATTAATAAAAACATGGCAATAAAGTTTCAATATAATAAAACCTCTCTTCAGCAATTGGAAAAGCAACTGAAGATGCGTGAACGCTCCCTGCCTACGATCAAGAGCAAGGAGAGCGCCCTGCGTATCGAGGTGAAGCGGACCAAGGACGAAGTGAATAAATTGGAACTTCAGCTAGAACGAGAGATTCAGAGTTACGAGAATATGGTGGCTTTGTGGAACGAGTTCAATCCGGAGCTGATCTCCGTGAAGGACGTGACGCTTTCCACGAAGAAGATCGCCGGCGTGATCGTCCCGTTATTGGACGAGATTAAGTTCGAGATCGGACACTATAGTCTCTTTAATGCCCCCGCATGGTATACGGATGGTATCGAGTTGCTGAAAAAGCTGGCTCGTACCGGTATCGAGGCGGAGTTCTCGGGCATGAAGCTGGAGTTGTTGGAGCATGCTAGGAAAAAGACCACTCAGAAGGTGAACCTGTTTGAGAAGGTACAGATTCCGGGTTATAAGGATGCGATCCGTAAGGTGAAACGGTTTATGGAAGACGAGGAGAGTCTTTCTAAGTCCTCACAGAAGATCATGAGAGCCAATCAGGAGAAACGTAAGGCAAAAGAAGAAAAAGAGGAGGCCGAGGTATGATAGTAAAGATGAGTAAATATGCCTTTATGGTGTATCATAAGGAGTATGATACGTTCCTTTCTACGCTTCGTGACTTAGGTGTCGTCCATATCAAGGAGACAAACTCCGTGATGGATAACGAGAGGTTGCAAGAGCTTCTGGCTGAGCGTAAACAGATCAATACGCTGATGCGTTACTTTAAGAACCTCCATGCGGCGGAGAAAGACGTTACGTTCGCCCCGGCCCGTGAGTTGACGAAAGAGGAAGGCTTGAAGTTGGTGCGTAAGATAGAGGAATTGCAAGATAAGAAAGCGCAATTGATCGCTTCCAAGCAATCGATCGAGAAGGATGTGGCTTATATGGAATTATGGGGTGAGTTCAGTTATCAGAATATCAACCGTCTGAAAAGAGCGGGATACGATGTTACGTTCTTTACCTGTCCTACCGCTAAGTACGAGCCGGAATGGGGCGTGCTGTATAACGCCATTTTGATCAATAACTTCCAATCGGTAACGTATTTTATCACGATCACCAAGGAAGGTACCTTGATCGATATAGACGCTGAACGTCCGAAGATGCCGGTTCAAGGATTGGCAAAGTTGCGTGCCCGTCTGGATCAACGTACCAAGGATATCCAGCATGTGGAGGATGAGCTGAGACATCGTGCCGTGGAGGATTATAAAACGTTGGAGGAATTCGATAAGAACCTGCAGGACGAGTTTAACCTTTCTAACGCGTTAGTGCAGACAGATCGGCAAGCGGGTGATAAGCTCATGTTGTTGGAAGGTTGGGTGCCGGCGGAAAACGCTCCGGCCTTGGAGCACGAGCTGGATAAGCAAGGTTATTTCTTCCAGCAATTAGAGATCGAGGAGGGGGATAAGGTGCCTATCAAGTTACGGAATAATAAATTCAGTAAGCTGTACGAGCCTATCACGAAGATGTTCTCCTTGCCTAATTACGGTGAACTTGATCCGACCCCGTTGTTCGCCCCGTTCTTTATGCTGTTCTTCGGACTTTGTTTCGGCGATGGCGGATACGGTTTGCTGGTCATGATCGCTTGTACGATCTTGAAGAAGAAGGTGAACCCGGATTTCAAGCCTTATCTGACCTTGTTCCAGTATTTAGGTTTCGCCGCCTTGTTGGTGGGAACTTGTACCGGATCTTTCTTCGGAGTGGCCTTGGCGGATATCCCGGCTTTGTCAAAGATCAAGAACTACTTTGTGAATAGCGACAACTTGATGACATTCTCTATTGTCATCGGTTTGGTACAGATCATATTCGGTAAATGTGTCGCTGCTTACAAGATCAAGATACAGAAAGGAACGAAACACAGTATCGCTCCGTTCGCTTGGGTGTTCGTGATCATATCCTTGGCATTGGCATTCGGACTTCCGATGTTGAACGTTCACTTGCCGAACGCTGTCGTTATGGTATGTTACGGAATCGCTATCTTGGGTCTGGTTGTCGCTTATCTGTACAATACACCGGGCAAGAACGTATTCCTGAACTTTGGTACCGGACTTTGGAACACGTACAATATGGCCTCCGGATTGCTGGGTGATACGTTATCATACATTCGTTTGTTCGCTATCGGTCTGACCGGTTCCATCTTGGGTGGCGTATTTAATACGTTGGCGGTTACGATGACAGACGGTATGAATATCGTGGCACGTGCGATCTGTATGTTGTTGATCTTGTTAGTGGGTCACTCCATCAATATCGCTCTTTGTACGATCAGCTCCTTGGTACACCCACTTCGTTTGATCTTCGTGGAATATTACAAGAACGCGGAGTTCGAAGGTGGAGGTAAGGCTTATGAGCCATTCAGAAAAGCATAACAATTAAACGAGAAAATAAAACAATAAAAGAATAATTTAAAAACACATTTTATTATGGAACCAATTTTATTAGCTTATGTAGGTATTGCGTTGATGACAGGTTTAACTTTTATCGGCAGTAGTTATGGTGTTACGATCGCGGGTAATGCGGTAGTAGGTGCGATGAAGAAAAATCCGGATGCTCTGGGTACGTATATCGCTTTAAGTGCGTTGCCTTCTTCACAGGGTTTGTATGGATTCGTGGGCTACTTTATGATGCAGAAGTTCTTGGTCGCTGATATTTCCATGTTGGCTGCTACGGCTGTTTTCGGCGCTGGTTTAGTGTTAGGTTTCGCTGGTTTTTACTCTTCAATCCGCCAAGCTCAAGTTTGCGCGAATGGTATTGCTGGTGTTGGTGCCGGACACAACGTATTCGGTGCTACGATGGTGATGGCCGTATTCCCTGAGTTGTACGCTATCTTGGCCTTATTGGTTGTGATCTTGATTGGCGGAACGATTCCTGTCGCCTAATCATTCAAACATCTGGATATAATAGAGGCCGTCCCGGACATTCCCGGGGCGGCTTTTTTGTGGAATCAATGAATAAACTATCTCTTTTAGTTTATTAACTATGTGAATTAGTTTAGTAACTAAAACTTTTAGTTACTTTGTCGCAAACAAGATAAGGTTATGAAACGACTTACGGCAAAAGAAGAAGAAATCATGGGCTGGTTCTGGCAGAAAGGCCCATTGTTCGTGAAAGAGTTACTTGAATATTACGAGGAGCCTAAACCTCATTTCAATACCCTTTCTACGATTGTCCGAGGCTTGGAGGAGAAAGGTTTCCTCGCCCATAAGAATTTCGGGAATAGCTATCAATATTATGCGGTCTTAACAGAAAAGGAGTATAGCAACGGCACGCTGAAAAATGTGATCGCTAAGTATTTCAATAATTCTTATCTGGGGGTTGTCTCTACGCTGATCAAGGAAGAGGATATCTCTGTGGATGACCTGCGAAAACTAATAGATGATGTAGAACAAGGGAATCGTAAATAAGAGCGAGTATGGGAATCTTCTTTGTATATATCCTTAAATCATCCGTGTGCTTGACGATATTTTATCTGTTTTATAAGCTATTGTTGAGCCGTGATACCTTCCATCGTTTCAACCGGATCGCTTTATTAAGCTTGATCATGCTTTCGGTTATCATCCCATTTTGTGAGATTACTTTGGAGGAAGCGACGGCCATTCAGCGTCCGGTCATGGATTTGGAGAATTTGCTGGCGGCGGTTTCCATGAGAACGTCGGCAGAATCCGCTAGCCAACCTGTATGGTTACGGGTTCTGGTGATAGCCTATGTGATCGGAGGGATATTAACGTTCTGTCAATTCGCGTATTCATTTTATGCCTTGTTTCGGTTGATGAGACAAGGTACACCGAAGCTGGTGGACGGAATCCATCTGATTCTTACGGACCAACCAGTCGCCCCCTTCAGTTGGATGCGAACGATCGTAATAAGCCGGAAGGATTTTGAGGAAAGTGGGATAGAGATCATGACGCATGAGATGGCGCATATAAAAGCCCGTCATTCCATTGATCTGCTGATCTCCGAGATTTGTATCCTGTTCCATTGGTTCAACCCATCTGTCTGGTTGTTGAGACAGGAATTGCAAAATATCCATGAATACGAGGCTGATGAGAGCGTATTAAATCAAGGCGTCGACGCAAAAAGATATCAATTATTATTAATTAAAAAAGCTGTTGGTGCACAGCGCTTCACTTCTATGGCCAACAGCTTTAATCACAGTTCACTTAAAAAGCGAATAGCTATGATGTTAAAACAAAAATCAAGTCCATGGGCACGGTTGAAGTATCTGTATGTACTCCCGTTGGCAGCCTTAACGGTGGTAGCCTTTGCCCGTCCGGAAATCTCTCACGAATTGGAGAAGATTTCGAGTGTCAAAATTAGCGAAATTATTCCGGTTCAGGAAAAAAAAGAGCCTAAAAGAAATGTAGAGGTTGAGACCCTCGCAAGGGATTCGGTCGTTTCTGAAAAAGATATGCAAGCGATACAGGAAAAGGTCTCGGCCGTGATGGAGAAATACCAGCCGGAGATTGACAAGGCGGTCGAAGAGGCTGTGAAAGCGGCGAATATCGACGAGATAGTTTCTGCGGAAATGGCGAAACACCAAGTTGAGATCGACAAGGCTGTGCAGGCGGCGATAGAGGCAGCCAAGATAGATGAGACTATTGCCGCCGAGATGGAGAAGATCCAACCGGAGATCAATCGAACCATAGAGGAGGCCATGAAAGCCATAGATATCAATGAGAAGGCTGCTAAGGAGGCATCAAAGGTAAAATCCTCTTTCTCCGGTATTGTTTACATCGATGGAGTGGAATCATCTAAAGAGAGGATGGACAATTTGAATCCCGATCGTATTGCATCTATGAATGTGTACAAAGGAAACGAGGCGATCGCTAAATTCGGAGAGAAAGGTCGTAATGGCGTTATCGAGATAAAATTGAAGAAATGAGTTTCGCCTATATATGCAAAGTAAGCATGTTCGGCTCCCTCTGTGCGGGAATGTTTCTAACCTCCTGTATGGAGCGTGAAAACGAAGAAGCGAGCAAGCAGGTGATTGAGGTAGGTAAAGCTATCTCATCGCCTGCCGAACTGAAAGCGTCCGATTATTTTGATGAGATCCGGTATGTCCCGTTAGAGACGAGGGATGATTGTCTGATCGGAAGTTCTCCTGATATCAAGTTATTGGATAAATATATTCTGATCACTTCCGCTAACCGGCAATGTCTTTTGTTTGATAAGACTACGGGAAAGTTTAAATGCCAGATAGGGCATGTAGGGAAGGATCCGGGTGGTTATAGAAGCGTAGACTGCTTGGTGGACGAGTTGAACGGGCGTTTGCTGTTTAATGGATGGGGACATGATTTGATTAGCTATGATCTGAATGGTAATTATATCGGAAAAATAGAGGTTCCACATGTTCAAGAGACAGTGTATCCATCCAATTGCTTTGTGATAAATAGGGATACGATAGCCGGTTTTTTCCAGAATACCTTGGGAAAGGAGGAGAACCGTGTTATTTATTTTCAAGAGGGAGGTAAATTGTTGGCCTTATTACCGAATGAGAGCCAATGCGCTCCTTTCGAGATCAATTCTATGTCCGTATGGAAAGGTGAAAGTGCCGTGAAGGAGTTCGGGCCGTCTGCCTTGAGAGGTCTCGTTTATATGGAAGGCAAAGATCCGGAAACGGCCAGTGTTATGTATCCCAACAATTCCAATTTCTGGCATGTCGGGAAGGATACTTATTTCATGGAGTCTTTCAATGACACGATCTTCCGCTCGGAGGGTACGGCCTTGATACCTCATCTTTGGTTTGATTGCGCTGATCTGAAATGGGATTATAAGGATCGTTTCAGCATCAACAAGAGTAGGGGACTATTCATTTCTCAAGTGCTGGATAGTAAACACGCTCTTTTTGCCTTGGCGATTACCGGCTTATATGATAAGGATAAACGAAAGACTTATAGTGTGGCTTTTGATAAACAAAAGGGCGAGACGAAAGCCTCTTTATTCGAGAAAGGAATCAAGGATGATATAACCGGTTTCCTGCCTATCCAATTGATGACAGTTTCCATCTCGGGCGAATATGGAGGTATTCTTCCAATGGAGGATATAGCGAAGTGGGCGGATAAGCATGCGGATCAAGAGCTTCCGAAGGAATTGGCTGCGTTGGAAGATCTTGACGAAGAACAAAATCCGGTAGTGGTTCTTATGAGGTAAGTTATTTACATCGGATAATCATTTATTTTCCCCTTTACTCTTCTCGTTCGTGAGATAGGGTAAAGGGGATCTCTTTTTAGATACATTTGCCCATTCATTTACGAACAGTTTTAAAATAGGGATATGGATGAGAAAGGATTTGTAGAAGGAATGAGGGAGTATATAGCCCAATTGAATCGGGAAAAGCGTTATTCCTCGGCTAAGAGTTATCAAGACGCATTGAACTCCTTTATAAGGTATAGCGGAACCGACTGTATAGCTTACTCGGCTATTAATAAGGATAATCTTCGCCGGTACGAGGCTTATTTGTTGGAAAACGGTTGTATGCGTAATACGATTTCCACTTATATGCGGCGTTTGCGTTGTATCTATAACAAGGCGGTGGAGAACGGTAAGGCGGAATTTATTCCCACTTTATTCAAGGGGATTTTTACGGGTGTGGAGAGTAAGCGTAAGAAGTCCTTACCTATCGAGGATTTACACCGTCTGATGACAGTCCCGGTGGAGGATGGAAAGCGGAGAAAGACACAGCTGGCGCTTTGCTTGATGTTTCTATTTGGGGGTATGTCTTTCGTCGACTTTGCCCACTTGAAGACCGGTAATATCAAAAACGGTATATTAGATTACAATCGTCAAAAGACCGGGACACCGATGAGACTGGAGATTTTGGAGACAGCCGAGACAATGTGTAAGGAATTGTCAGGCGAGAAAGTGCGAGATTCCGGATATTTATTTCCCTTTCTGAGTGGCACTAGGGAGGGGCGTGAGGAATACCTCGAATACAATGCGGCACTATTTCGATTTAACCGGAATTTAAAAGCATTGAAAGAATCTGCGGGAATTACTTCGGATGTCACCTCTTATACGATTCGCCATTCTTTTGCCATGACATTAAAAGAGCAAAATGTCCCCATTGAGATGATCAGCGAGTTATTGGGCCATAAATCCATCAAGACAACGCAAATTTATTTAAGAAGTTTCTCTTTAGGGAAAATGACGGAGGTTAATAGCGCCTGCTTTGGCGGTGTCTATAATTATGAATCTCAAGCGGGGTGAGGCTACTTGGGGAGTAGCGTATTCTTTCACGGCGCAAATGTAATAAAAAATAACTAAAAACAAGCAAACAAATGCGCTTGTTTGCTCATTGTTGGCGTTTGATCCTCTCTATTCCTTGATTTTTCTATTTTATCCTAGACGTACAGACATGGTGATGCGGGTGAAACGACCTCCTGTTCCCGGTATCATTCCACCATGCCTCATAACCTGTGTGTGTATTCTTGTAGAGACGGGGCGTGCCCCGTCTCATCCCCTCCAAATGGTAACTTAAAGATACTATCAGACCGTGGGAGACGGGGCACGCCCCGTCTCTACAACCGGGTGATAACCGTTCTCGCACCTTTTAGGCTACTCCCCAAGTAGCCTAAGATTTCAAGAGATGGTAATTTTCAGTAATGCCATATTTGAAAATATAAAACGCTGTTTATCAAGATTATATAAATGATTCTTGGTAGGGCTCCGAATTGCCGTGGGGTCTGTTTTCGGGCCACGGGATAACCACTAGAAAAGATAATCATAGAGATGGAAATATTGACAAGCAAGTGCTCGGATAGGTTCATGGCACATGTTCTGAAACGACGTGACCAAGAGGCCGTGCGCTGGTACGTGCTCACGCTTCCTACCGCCGGTGGCGGGCGTGACAAGATCACCCCCTCGAAGGGGCTGGACGCTGAGCTTTCCCGGCGTGAACGCCGTGGTGAGACGTTGTTCGAGTATTTCTCCCCCTCGTATGTGGAGGCTAGGAAGGTGGGCGGCAAGATGGTCAACACGAGGCGCCCCCTGCTGTACAACTACGTGTTCGTCCACGCCTCGGAGGACGAGATCTTCCGCCTGAAACGTACGCTTCCCCTGTATAATTTCCTCCCCCGGGTATCCTCCGGCGGGCGGTCTTATTTCCCGTACCTCTCGGATCGCGAGATGGATACCTTGCGTTGGGTCGCGGCCTCTTACTCCAACGAGCTTCCCGTGTATGTGCCAGATAGCGGCCGCTTGTTGAAAGGAGACCGTGTGCGTATCACCTCCGGCCCTTTTACCAACATGGAGGCGGAGGTGGTGGTACAGCCGGGCGGTGGGCATAAGGACGTGATGGTGCGTATCCTCGATTGCCTGTGGGTCCCCTTGTTCGAGGTGAAACGGGGCGAGTACGAGCTGATCGAGCTGAACACGGGGGGCAAGCACGTCTATACCCATTTGGACAACGACCGTCTGTCGGAAGGCTTGCACGAGGCCTTGGGCCGTTACCATGCCTCCGGCGTCGTATGCGATGAGGATGCCTGTCTGGCACGTGAGGTCTTGAGTGGTTACGCCTCCTTGTGTCCTACGACCGACGTGATGCGTTGCAAGCTTTACTCGTTGCTCCTTCCTGCCTATAGGTTGTTGTACGAGACGGATGAGTTCGATCGTTTGCATGCCACGGTGCGCAGTATGCTCCCCGTGATAAAAGCGGGGCAATCCCGTGCCTTGTTGCTGGTCACTCTGTACGGCTGTACGGACAGCAGCCTCTACCAGCGCATGGCGCACGAGGTGGTTGATCCTTGGATGGATGAGGCCTCGCCCAAGAAGAGCAAGTCCGTGTTGATACAACGTTTACGTGATTACGACCGTTGGTTCGGACACGTGGAAATTGAAAATTGAGAATTGAGAATTGAAAATTCAATCTTGATACATTCCTGATTCAAAACATGTCTTCCCTTCCTTCGGGCATCCGGTTGATGAACCTGTTGCGTGAGCGTTTGACAGAGATCATGGATCGTGAGCGTGCGAACCAAAACTCAATACACCTGTATTGCACGGGTCCCTACTGGGTTGCGTTCGAGCGTTCGGCCTACCAGCTGCATCGTGCGTTCCCGGATAGCGAGACCACGCCGATGCGCCTGTTCGCCTACCCGTTCCCGATCGTGATGGTCTCCGTGACGGATCGTTCGCTCCGCTCGTATGTTCGCAAACATATCTTGAGGCGGGACGAGTCTGATTATAAATTATTGACCGCGCCCGGCTTTTCCTTGTCGGACTACCGTGAATGGCACGCCGGCGAGGTGGAGGAATTACCATTATTAAGTAAGAAAATATGAGTGTTTTAGAGAAAACTACGCCCTTAGGAAAAAGTGAGGGAGAGGAACCGGAGCGATTCATTCCGGATGGGATGGGTATGTTCCAACGTAATGTGAAACGTATAGGAGATTGTGTTCTTGCGTTTTTGGCCTTGATCGTATTCTCCCCGCTGTTTTTACTTTGTTATATCGCCGTAAAACGGGAAGATGGAGGCCCGGCAATCTTTAAGCAAGAGCGTATCGGGCGTTTTGGTCGCCCGTTCAACATCTATAAGTTCCGTAGTATGCGTTTGGATGCGGAGAAGTTCGGTCCGGCCCTTTACAAGGGTGGGGCAGATCCCCGGATGACCCGTGTCGGAAAATTCCTTCGGGTGCATCACTTGGACGAGTTGCCCCAGTTATGGAATGTTTTCGTGGGCGACATGTCCTTTATAGGTCCCCGTCCGGAGCGCCAGTTCTATATCGACCAGATCATGGAGCGTGATCCCCGTTACCGTTACCTCTACCAGATCCGTCCGGGCGTGACTTCTTACGCCACGCTCTACAATGGCTATACGGACACGGTCGATAAGATGCTCCGCCGCTTGCGTTACGACCTGTTCTATCTGGAACATCGCTCTTGGCTGTTCGATTTCAAGATATTGGTGAAGACCTTCTTGAATATAGCGTTCGGAAAGAAATTCTGATATTTCTGTAATATCTTGTGGTAAAACTTTGTTTGTAAGATAATATAGCTATCTTTGCGTAATAACATAAAAAACGAAACCTCTATGGATAACAAAAAAAAAGAAATGAGACCTGTGTCTGTCTTTCAAAAGATATTGGAAGACAAACGAATTATTCGAGAATGTATTCAAAAGGGAGGTGATATAAAAGAAATAGCACGACAACGTGGAATCAAGTTTGCCACTCCCTTATGATATAGTAGAGGAAAGTGATTGGAATTATTCATTTAAGACTAAGCATGGCATTGTTTATCATGCTTATTTTATAGATTTTTCAATATACCATCCGACATTTGATAATGTCTATACTTTTAATATAGAGCCGGAGTCGGATAGACCTCATCCGATAGATAATCGTATAGCGATGACCATAGTCTCGTTATTACGGATATTCTTCTCAAGAAACGACCATGCGATGATAATGGTTTGTGATAATTTAGATGGCAAAGAAAAAAAGCGCAGATTGTTGTTCTCTAAATGGTATTCTGCTTATAATGATGGAAGCATCATAAAATACGATGCTTCCACCCAAATCGATGATTACCTGCTTTACGTTTCTATTTATTTAAATAAAAATAATTCGAAACGTAATGTTTTAGTTCAAGCCTTCTATGAATTAGTAAAGAATAATTTATATCCAATAGATGAATGACGACTATTTTTTGTGGAGGCATAGTATGGCTTTCATAAGGTTTCATACTCTTTCCTTGCGTCAAAGCAAGGGCAAGCCTTATGGATATAGGGGCTAAGCTGGTAATGCCCTAGAATGCGTGCCTCCGGGTAATCCCTTCGTAATTGCCGTAGCAGATCCATCAAGGTACAGCGCTGGGCGTAAGTCCGGGTATCGGCTGGACGGCCTTGTTCGTCGAGCCCTCCCTCATAGCAAATACCGATACTGTGGTCGTTCCATCCGGCTGCGTGCGCCCCGATTTGGTTGACTGGCCGGCAGCGGTGTAATTCCCCGTCCCGTGTGATGTAGAAATGATAGCCGATATCGGCGAATCCCCGTGCCTTATGCGAGTGCCGTAACGCCTCGACGGGAAAATCCCTGTCATATCGTGTGGCCGAGCAATGAATCACAAGGAGGCTGACCTCCCTGTAATTCTGGTAGAAACAATAAGCCTTACCCATGATAATTGAAGATTGATGATTGAAATTGAAAATTAGAGAATACAGGATTGGATGCCAAGTGCTCCCGCGATGGCGGTAGCTACGGCGATGATCACTTTGATAATGGTACTCCATACGGACTTTTTCATGAATTATGAATTTTAAATTATGAATTATGAATTAGGAATCACGGCTGATATAAGAGGAAAGCGACGCTTTCCTTTGGACGGCCTCAGCGGACGGGCGTCAAGCGAAGAGACCGGAGCGAGCGCCCGGAGCATCCCTGTCTGAGCGAAGCGAGTTGGGATGCGACAGCGAGCGTAGGTCTCGAAGTAGCCCGTCAGCGTCAGCCTTGACCTTTTGGTTACTTTTGGGTCAAGCCAAAAGTGACACTATATCTCATCAGGCGACTCCGAATCCCCACCCCCAGCAGCCGGTTTCTTCGAGATATCCACGGTAGTCTCCCCAGCCTTCTCCGCACGGAGCACCGCTTGCTGAGCCTTGCGAGTAGCCACAGGTTGGAACTCCAGCCCGGCGAAAACATTCTTCAAGTCCTCGCCCGGTATATACTGGATACTAACCCCGGTGATGTTTGTAGATGTGAATTTCTCAAGACTCTCCGCGCTCTCATTGAGGATCTGGAGTCGGAATTTACCCAAGTCTCCGAAATCCACCTGTTTCCCCTCTTGGAGAGCATCAAGTAGGTTCTCGACGGTGGAGATCAATACCGCCACCACGTCCGCACGGCTGACGGTGGTTTGCATGGATACCCGGCGGCTCAGTTGCTTGAGCGACAGCTCTCCATTGATCTGTGCCGTGGCGTACGCTTTCGCCGGCTCGTCTTTCTTCAAGGGGTTGGGCCGAAGGGCCACACTGTAATTTAATGCCATGTTTTGATAATTTAAAATTTAAAATTAAAAATTGAAAATTGAAAATAGGATCGATCTGTTTTCGATTACGAATGTACGACTTCCGGTTTCCTCCGGAATGAGTCTCGTAGAGGCGGTGTGAAATCGAGGGGAATAAGGTGATAAAAGATGAATATTAGTGGATCGGATCGTTGCCGGATTCGTACTTTTTCAGTATCTTTATACCTGTAAATGAATTGAAAAACACCTATTTTATGCAAACAAACAACGAATATCTGGATGAGTGGCCGGTGCGCCCTTATAGCAAACGGGAGTTGGCCATGGCCTATGCTCCCGATATCAGTCCGTGTTCCGCCCTCAACCGCTTGGCGGGATGGGTCCGGCATCATCAGAAGCTCAGCCATGAGCTGGATGAGACGGGTTACCAAAACCGGCAGCGGATTTTCACCTCCCTGCAAGTGGAACTGATCTTTCGCTATTTGGGCCGTCCTTGAACGAGGATCTTCCACGTTCGCTTTCGCATGCGTATATCGGCATCGCTTCATGCGTATATTGACGTTAGCCCACACGTATATCGGCGTGGCCCTGTACGGGCGTAGGCGTGAGGCGATGCCGGTGTACGTGTGGGGCGTGCGACTTATGCGAGTAATGCAAATAATGCAAGTAATGCAGTACCTGTTTTCCCACACACGTGCGTACATACTTAAAGGAAGAGGAGGAAGAGGGATTATGTTTTCTTATAATCCCCTCGTTTTTCTCCCTTTCGGACGATTCCCTGTTTCTGCCAACGTTGCAAGCAACTGCATGCGGTGTTTTTGGGTATCTTCAGCTTCTCGGCCTCTTCCAAGAGGGATTGATAGGTGAAATCCGTATCCAAGGCGATGAAGAGACGTTCTTGGTCGGCCATGCCCCGGTTCTTCACCTCATTGGCGGGAAGGAACGAGAGTATGTGTACGGCGTGTAGGTACATAGGCTCGGCCAAGGAAAGGACCGCTTGGAAATCATCCTCTTGGATGGAGAGATCCCAGCGGGTGATGATCCCGTCCTTGATGTTGTCGGAGCAGGTCTGCGGGTCTGGTGTGAGCCGGGGCGACTTGCGCAGGCTGGCGGCGAAGTCTCCCGCCTCCTCGCATTCCCCTGTTATTCGCAATAGGGCGACGATCGACAGGATACGTCCGATATTGATGGCCATCCGTACGACGGAGCTGTTCATCTCGTTGCCGGTGCCCTTCCGGGAGCGCTCGAACAAGGTTTGGAACACCTCGTTGAAGGAGACGATTTGCGCGTCGGTCAAGCGAAGCGAGATCACCCCCAGTTTCTGGATCTCTCTCAAGTGAGCGATCCAGTCCTTGCCCAATTTCTGGAACTCCAGCGACGTGTCGGTCCGCTGTAGGCTGAACTGGTTGATCCAGTGAAGTACACGGGGCATATAATAGAACATTTGCCGGGAGAACAATCCGTTCTCGCTGGAAGGGATCAGCGGTTTCACCTGCCCGGGCGTCCCGCTTATCAATACCGACAGGTGGGAGTGCCGCAGCTCCCGATACTCCCGGTCTGTCCGCCGGTTGTAACTGAGCGGGTCGTGATCGAACGAGCAGCGGATCACCTCGCTCCAATGGCCATAATCCGAGGCGATGGAGTTGCTGACCATGTCCGCCTCGGTCTCGCAGATGATCCCCATGCCGCCCGAGTCGATGATATTCTGCAAGATACCGGTACCGGTGTTGTTGCCGGAGAATATAAACATACGGTTGAGAGGCATTTCCGGCTCCTCGGCTTTCGCCTTTTCCCGTCCCAAGGAATTGAAGGAGGTCATCTCTTTCTTATACCTTTTCATCTCCTCCGCCACGGTCGCCCGGATCTCGTCGTGGATCGGTTGCACGAGCATTCGCGTCCATGCGAGCACGCCTTTTCCGGAGGCGGGGGGAGCGACGACGAAGGTTTGCAAACTGGAGAAGAACCATTTGCCTCCATATAGGAACCGCAGCGTCTGGGCGAGCGAGGCGCCCAAGGTGGTGAGCCCGCCCAGAAGGAGTACGTCCCGTTGCTCCCGGCTCTGTCCGAACGCCATGATCTGCCGCAACATCCGGGGCCACTCATGCCCCTCGGGGAAGAAGGGCAGGTGGGTGAACGGATCGACCTGCTCCTCGATCTCGATCTCTACATTATTATCGCACGCGCGTGTGTGGGAAACAGGCGCTGCATTATTTGCATTACTTGCATTACTTGCGTATGTATCGCGGGAGTGGCCTGGAGCCTCCAAGCGAACACCTGCCAGTTCGGCCAAGTGGAAGGCCGTACCGAGGTGTACCCTGCGGTCTCCCTTTTTCAAGGCGTTGGAGAAAAGTCGTTCGGCGTTCTCCCGGTTAAAATTCGCCGATAGGGAACACAAGGCGATGAACCCTTCTCGTCCGGCCTCGCCGCAATCGTTGGCGATGGCAAACGCCAAGCGCACGTATTCACAATATCCGGGGGCGATATCTACACCCGCCGAACGAACCGCTTCTACTAAGCGGGATAAACTGTCTGACATGTAATTTCTGATTTATGAGTTAGATTTCAAATCCTAAAAAGTGCGTTGGGATCATGACATAGGAAACAGGAGCGGACGATGTCTTTGCCGCTCGGGTCTACTTTCTGGGAGCCTCGCGTCTCTCCGTCGCCATACACATATTCCACGTAGTTCATCACGCCTAGGATATGCTCGGAGATATAGGCGGGTGTCTCGTTTCCGGGATGTTCCGGATAGGGGACGAAAGCCTTTACGCCTCGTTCGCTCGGGCTGATGAAGCAGAGAGCGGGGCATAGGTAGGCATCGTCGAACAGCTGTCTTCGGAGGGCCTCCGCCTCCGCGGTAGAGTCCAATCCGTCTACATCCACTACTACCAATCCGCTCGGGGCTAGGAGCCGGTCGCTTTTCCGGTAGGAGAAAGTCCCGCAAGGCGTGACATACGGTAGCGCTTGCCGTTTCAGCTCGCTGAATCGTTCCTTGTCACCCGTCTCAAGCGGGAGGCGGAGCTGCCGGGTGAGGCGTTCGAGGGCCGGATCGCCGGTGATGAGTCGGACCACCTCCTGCAAGGTGACTTCTCGACTGGGATATACGGTAGCCGGTCGTGATACTCGTCCCGTTAGGCTATCTTTGACCGGTGAGATCGGGGCTGCGAAAAGGGACATTTTAAATTCATTTTTCATGTATTCTTTTTCTTAGATTAACGGCGGTGAAGGTCGGATTAATAAAATAAAGCGCGGGACGAACAGTTCGTCCCAAGGTTAATGGTGTTAACATGATTAAATAAAAGATAACAGAATAAACAAGGATTTAAGGAGGATTTATATGAAAAAAGAAGACGTGGTGGCGGGTATGTTGGCTTATATAGCCCACCTTCGTGAGGTGGGGCGTTATTCCACGGCGAAGAGTTATCTGGACGCTTTACGCTCGTTCAAGTGTTTTTGCGGGATGGAGGAAATCCCTTATGCCTATATAGACAAAGAGAGGCTCTTGCTTTATCAGGCGTGGCTGTTGAAGCGGGGCTGTATGCGCAATACGGTGTCCACCTATATGCGGCGAATCCGGCATATTTATAACTTGGCGGTGGAGGCAGGCGAGGTTCCGTATATCCCGAATCTGTTCAAGGGGGTGTTTACGGGCGTGGAGAGCAAGCGGAAGAAGGCGTTACCTTCGGATAGCTTGCGCTCGTTGATGGGGAGTCCTAGGGTTGAGCCGGAGATGCGGAGAACCCAGCTGTGTTTTTGCCTGATGTTCTCGTTCAGCGGGATGGCGTTTGTGGATTTCGCCCATTTGCGGAAAGAGAATGTCAAGGACGGGGTCTTGTCGTACCACCGTCAGAAGAGCGGGTCTTTCATCCGGGTGGAAATCCCGGCCGATGTACGGCTCTTGTTGGATGAGTTGGCGGCTTGCACGGACAAGGACTCGCCTTACCTGTTCCCGTTTCTGAGCGGGAAGAAAATGGGTGAGGCGGCCTATGCGGAATACAACGGCGCCTTGCTGCGCTTTAACCGTGCCTTGAGGTCGCTGGCGGAGATTTGTGGTGTGGGTGAGCCGGTCACCTCGTACACGATCCGTCACTCTTTCGCCACGACCTTGAAGGAACAGGACGTACCGATCGAGATGATCAGCGAGCTGTTGGGGCATACGTCTATCAAGACCACGCAAATTTACTTGAAGAGCTTTTCCTTGGAACGTCTGTCGGCGGTGAACCGGGCTTGCTTCGAGAGCGTGTATAAACCGGTATCCGAGGTGGGGTAAGAGATTGGCTACTCGGGAAGTAGCGTATTCTTTCATGCCGCGAATGTAGTAAAAAATAACTAAAAACAAGCGAATAGATCCGCTTGTTTTCTCATTCTAGGCGTTTGATCCTCTCTATTCTTTGATTTTCCCATTTTATCCTAAACGTATAGACATGGTGATGCGGGTGAAACGACCCCTTGTTCCCGGTATCATTCCACCATGCCTCATAACCTGTGTGTATCCCTGTAGAGACGGGGCGTGCCCCGTCTCATCTCCTCAAAATGGTATTTAAATTACCGTCAGACGATGGGAGACGGAGCGTGCTCCGTCTCTACAACTGGGTAATTTTCCCCTCCTTTTACGCTACTTCCCGAGTAGCTAAATATTCACTAGGTATGGTAATTTTCAGAAATGCCATATTTGAAAACTTAAAGTGCTGTGTGTTAGGCGTAAATAGGGTACGCTTGGCAGGGCTTTGAATTGTCGTTTAATCAGCGGGGAACTCCTCGTATATCATAGGGAAAAGAGAATCATGCCGACGCGTATTTTGAGAAACGATCGTCCGAAGGGGGGCCTGACACAGGCCGGCAAGCGTCATGACTTGAAAGCCGTGCGCTGGTACGTGCTCACGCTTCCTACCGCCGCGGGTGGACGGCGTGACCGGATCAGCCCCTCCAAAGGCTTGGACGTGGAGCTTTCCCGGCGGGAACGTCGGGGAGAGACTCTTTTCGAGTATTTCGCCCCTTCGTACGTGGAGGTGCGAAAGGTGGGTGGCAAGCTGGTCAACACGAGGCGACCTTTGCTGTTCAACTACGTGTTTATCCGTTCTTCGGTAGAGGAAATCTTCCGCATGAAGCAGGCACTCCCCTTGTATAATTTCCTTCCCCGTGTCTCTTCCGGGAGTACGACCTATTTCCCGCACCTCTTGGATCAGGAGATGGCGAATTTGCGCTGGGTGGCGGAGGCTTACTCCAACGAGCTCCCGGTGTACGTGCCGGAGAGCACCCGCTTGTTGAAGGGGGATCGGGTACGCATCACGTCCGGTTATTTTACCGGGATGGAGGCCGAGGTGGTGATCCAGCCGGGCGGCGGTCATAAGGAGGTGATGGCACGCATACTGGATTGCATGTGGGTACCCTTGTTCGAGGTGAAGGCGGGTGAGTACGAGTTGATCGAGTTGAACGCGAAGAGCAAGCACGTTTATACCCATCTGGACAACGACCGCCTGTCGGAGGGCCTGCACGAGGCCTTGGGACGTTACCATGCTTCCGGCAGTGTCTGCGAGGAGGATCGACGATTGGCCGGCGAGGTACTGCGGGGATATGCCTCTTTGCGTGCGGAGACGGACGTGATGCGCTGCAAGCTGTGCGCGTTGCTCCTCCCGGCCTATAAGCTGTCGGGCGATGAGGAGGCCTTCGTTCGCTTGCACGACACGATGCGCGGCTTATTGCCTGTCGTGAAAGCACCGCAATCTCGTGCCCTGTTGCTAGTCACCTTGTATGGCTGTACGGATAACGCTCTCTACCGTCGCATGGCACACGAGCTAGTGGATCCTTGGCAAGTCGATCCCTCGCCTAAGAAAAGCAAATTATCTTTGATCCGCCGGCTGGGCGACTATGATAGATGGCTGAAACACGTGGGAATTGAAAATTGAGAATTGAGAATTGAAAATTCTGTTTTCCAGCATCCATAATTCATAATTCAAAGCGAAGATC
>OHIK01000127.1_pt1 | contig 55985 bp, 38 predicted proteins | sample 1568241 | NCBI WGS metagenome assembly OHIK01 (sample SAMEA3879567, study PRJEB24766) | human gut metagenome | biome: human-associated habitat; feature: feces | place: USA | collected 1985/1987 | reverse complement strand
CAGATTCTCACTTTCCATACTCAAACTTGATTTCAACTCCAACACGGCCAGTCCTTCACCGACTTTAGGCTCTTGTCCTACAATCGAAAGTCCTTTCGGAATATTATCCAATGTCCCGGATACAAACTGATAAGTAGTTCCGGCTTTTAGGAACAGTTTAATGTCTGCTGCCGTTTCATCACTCTTCAATTTGTTATAAACATTATTAATATTCTCTCCGGGGCTGACGAATGTATATCCATCCGGCATACGAATAGGAGCATCAGGAGTAATATCTTCTTCTTCCCATTCTTCGGGAGTAATCGTTACCGTATAATCCTGAATTGTAGGTTCATCCGGATTATTAAGTTCGAATGAAACCGTAGTGAGCTGTTTAGGCAAAATGGAGAAGGTACCATCTATGTCCTTGGTCTGAATTACCTGTTGTTTCTCATCGAGATATTCAATACGTACAGTTACGGCTTCTTGACTGGTCTCTGTTTCAAACAGCACCAAGTCATCAGTATAGTTCACACCCCCTGTAGAAGTCGCAGTATTGCGTACCACCTCGATAGGAGATTTTACAAATGTGGCATCCGAAATCTTATACCCGGATATAGGTGTAGATACAATAGCACGTATCGTGGAATACCGTTTGTCTGCTTTACGGTCTGTAGCTCTCAAACGGAGCGTACCGGTACGGTTGTACATACGAACCTCCAAAGGATTATTAAACGGAGAAGTGTATTCCACAGGTGCGGATAAAGCATATACTTTCTCTGCTTTCGGGTCTTGATTAAGCACGATGTCGTTCAAATTGCCCGGATGAGGAAGAGAATCCGCTTCGGTAGTAGCAACAACACGGTATGTACCGTTAGGAAGCTGAAAACGATATAACGTAGAATAGTTAGCCACATACCTGCCATCGGAAGCGTAAATAAACAACGGCTCATTGGACGAGCCGGTATTCAGCGAATAAGCCTCATCGTCCAGATACAACTGAATGTCCGTCACCACCGAAGAATCATATTTATTCTCTTCGGAACAAGCGGCAATGCCGAGCAAGAAGGTCACTCCTGCCACAGCTGATAATATACTTTTTCTCATATCAGATTTTGCTGTTTTTTAAAAATCAATTTCTTCTATCATACTCTCCCACTCGGTTTCCACCCAGTCTTCATTCAGTATTTCCATATGAACAACCGAACGTTTGGAAGATTTAAAGATGATACCCGTATCGAGAGAGCCATTCGTACGATTCACTATTACTCCCTCTTTCAGATAAGCGACATCAACAGAAGTGCGTGAACCGTTGTTCTCCGTAGGGAAAGAATAAACATATGCACCAAAACCTGACTCGCGGTTTGTGCGTACAGTGACGTCCTCAAGAACAGCCTTTTCTTCTTTCACACTATAAGCTACTCCTACATTGGTGAAAGTTATGTCCAATGCATCAAATTGAGTAATGCCATCCATTTCCTCCTGCGACTCCACCGGGGCAAACACAGCCTGCCCCACTAATCGTTTCAACTCCACATCAAGTGACTTTACAGAGTTATCAGAAGTAAAACCTATTATTTCAGAAATGTAAACCGGCTTTTGCATATTATCGTTCTGACGGATAACAGCCGTGGAAAGCTGATCGGCATCAGCCACCTCATCCGCATTCGCCACAACAAAAGTCTGTAGGTTTTCTCCCAAAGGTAAGGGAACTTCAATAGCACCATGCACCAAAGGTTGCTTCTCTCCATATATAAGAGAACCGTCCATGTACACATAAATGCCAATTTCTGAAATACCTTCTTCTGCAAATGCAGCAATGCTTGATTTACTGAAACTGATACCGACGGGATGCAAAGTAGCTTCCACAGAAGCATCCTCATTGTTCTGAGGAAGATCACCGTCGTTCAAAACGCCATCGACTTGCGTAGTGCAAGAAAAGAATAGCAAAAACGGAACAAATAATAATTTCATTAAATGTTTCATAAGTATTAGTGTTTTATAGTTAGTATTCAATAGTCACAAAAAAACATTCTATTGCCTGCGCAAATATCCGTAAAAGACAGCATCACCATGAGTAAGATTTAGTACAAAAAGAGTAAAATCCGGTCTACAATAAATAAATCACCTTTGCTCTGAGTATCTCTACACCAAGATTAGCACATTTCAAAGATAAATGTATCCGAATATAAAGCAAAAGGGCTGCACTTACAAAAGCGCAACCCTTAACTACATCCAACCATCAAAAAAATGTCGTTTATTTCCGTTCGAGATATTACGGATTCAAACCTTGACAAGCTCCTTATAAAGCCGCTGCACCGGCAGCCCCATAATATTATAATAGCTTCCCGAAATATTCTCCACCCCGATAAAGCCAATCCACTCCTGCACCCCATAGGCACCGGCTTTATCCATCGGCCGGAACTTATCTACATAATAGGTTATTTCTTCTTCGCTCAGCTCAGCAAAGCGTACTTCCGTCTGAGCGGCAAAGCTGCGCTGCCATTCCGTTGTAGTAATACAAACTCCGGTAAACACTTCGTGGGTGCGACCGGACATATCCCGCAGCATGCACAAAGCGTCTTCCCGGTCTTTAGGTTTCCCAAGCACCCGCCCGTCCAGCCAGACAATGGTATCGGCAGTTATCATCAGTTCGCCCGGTTGCAACATGTTCCGATAGGCATCCGCTTTTTCTTTTGCGATATAAAGAGGTATATCCGCACCCTGCAATGTATCAGGGTACGATTCGTCTACATCCGGTAGGGTGCGCACTTCGTAGTCCACACCAAGTCCTGCCAGCAACTCTTTCCGGCGGGGAGAATTGGAAGCAAGTATAACTTTATATTTTTTGAGATTATCCAACATGGCTTTAAGTAGAGTTATGAATTATAAGTTATGAATTGCGAGAAATCAAACCGGCAGAAGTTACCAACCGAAGGCCCGCTCGTCTGCCATCCAAAGACCTTTCACTTTCAGGAACTGCTCCACGATATCCCGTCCGCAACCGTATCCCCCCTCTTTGTGGGAGATGTAGCGGGCAACGGATTTTACCTCAGGAGCAGCATCCCGCGGACAACAAGGCAAACCGCAAGTGCACATCACCTCAATATCGGGAATATCATCGCCTACATATAGAATTTCTTCATCCCGCAGGCCGTAGCGGTCGCGGAAGTCGCGATAATCGTGTATCTTGACGGAAGACCCCATATAGATATTCTCCGGCAATAATCCCAAAGCAAGGAAACGCTTGCGCACCGCTTCCGTGCGTCCACCGGTAATGATAGCCAATGGTATTTCATGTCTGGCAGCCAGATGCAAGGCATAGCCATCCTTTATGTTTACCGTACGCAGCGGCTCGCCTTCCGTACTCATCGGAATGACATTGGCGCTCAACACCCCGTCCACATCAAAGGCGAGGGCTTTTATCTTATTCAAATCGTAATTGATTGTACTCATCCTTATTCTTTCCAAGAAGTTAACTATTTTGCCGATGTATGCTTTCGCTAATCAGCCTGTACAGTTCCTGCATGTCCGGTTCGTCGGAAAGCATCTGCAAGTGCTCGCCGATAACATTTTCGTCATACCGCACGGCAGGCCCCGTCTGCGCAAGACGCGGTTCGAGTTCATGCACCTTACGGGCGGTCTCGTCTATCAAAGGCAGCATCACTTCAAAAGGAAGCCCATATTTCTTCAACAACCCGGCTGCAAGGGCATACATATGATTGGTAAAATTACAAGTGAACACCGCTGCCAGGTGCAGGCTTTTACGCTGTTCGGAATCGGCCTCATAAACATTCTCGGAGAGTACGGAAGCAATATCTTTCAGTGTCCGGGTATCCTCCGCAGAATTGCTTTCCACGAAAACCGGTATCTGCCGGAAATCGACTGTACGCTGTTTGCTGAATGTCTGCATCGGATAGAACACGCCATACCGGTTTACCTTGCCTGCCCAAACATCCATCGGGATACTTCCGGCTGTATGTACCCACAGGGCATTTTCTTTTCCGGCAACAATTTCGGGCAGCAGTTGCACAAACGCCGCATCTTTCAGCGAAACGATATACAGCCGGGCATCCGCTGCCACAGACGACAAGTCGGTAGTATAGGCAGCCTCTACCGCCTGTGCCAATGTTCGCGCCGACTCTTCCGTACGGCTGTATACCTGCACGATACGGAATCCTTTATAGTAAAGCGCCTTTGCCAGATTCGTAGCCAGATTGCCGGCTCCGATAAATACAACAGATGTATCTTCTATGCTTCTTTTCATCTTATCTCGTAGATACCAAATACAAAATACCGCCTACAACCAACAGTGCCACCGGCAGCAAATAAGCGGACATAGTACCGAGCAGAGCCGTTATCAATCCGAAATTCAATATCAGCCACAGGCCCGTCAGCACCAGTCCCACCGACTTGTCATTCTTGAATAACAGGAAGATGACCGCCGTATAAAGCAGAAAATTATCCCGGTTCATCACCCACGACAGTCCCAGTGTGGAGAAATGCAGCAGTTTGTCTGCCAGATAGAGCACGCCGAACACAATCAGCGTGATAGCCGTAGCCTTATAGGTATCTTTATTGTTATTTGCTTTCGCCGCGCTCACCGTTACTTTCCTCCATATTTGTTAAGGTGAATCTTTTCCCATTGCAGGTTGTCCTCATTGAAAGGCTTGCGCTCCATTCCTTTATGCCCGATGGCAATGATACTGAGAGCCTGCAACTGCAAAGGCATGTCGAGTACTTCGTGCACATATTCGTTAGAGGACATGCCGGATGCCGTAAAACGCTCGCGAAGCTGTACCCAGCAACTGCCCAATCCCATATCTTCCGCCTGAAGTTGCAGGTAAATGGAAGCGATAGAGGCATCTTCTATCCAGACGTCGCTTGCCAGCGGATCGGCGGTTACAACCACAGCCAATGCGGCATCCGCTATGAATTGCGACGCCTGCTCTTTACAGAAAGACAGCTTTTTCAATGTTTCCTTATCATCCACCACGATAAACTGCCACGCATTGCTCCGTTTGGAAGTAGGCGCCATCAGTGCGGCTTTCATCAGCGTAACCACCTGTTCTTGCGTCAACTCCTCTTCTGTAAACTTCCGCATGCTGCGGCGGGTCTTTATCAATTCGCTAAAACTTTCCATATGTGTATATCGTTTAGAAATGAATACTTTGTCGTTAAGTAATGCAAAGATACAAGATTATTTTTTTAAATTTGCAGCAATGCCCTTGAAACTGACTACATACCATCGGGGAAGCCGGATACCCGAACTGCCGGGAACCGATACATTCCACTCTACGGAGCTGTTTCACGTCTATGAAGCAACTCCGGGATACACACCTTTGCTTATTGTGGCGTCGGAAAACGGAATGCCCGTAGCCAAGTTGCTTGCCGCCATACGGAAGAGCGTACGACTGTTTCCACCCGCCATCATCAAGCGGTGTGAGGTATATGGCACCGGAGAATATTTCGATGAAACGCTCGACCGCGAAGCTGTCTTTAGCGATATGCTGCAACGCCTCACGGACGAAGCCCTGCGGGAAGCCTTCCTTATCGAGTTCCGCAATCTGGACAATTCGTTGTCCGGTTATAAAGTATTCCGCGAGAACCGTTACTTTGCCGTCAACTGGCTGCGTGTACGCAACTCGTTGCATAATGTGGAGCAGGTAGAATCCCGTTTCAGCTCCTCCCGCATCCGCCAAATCAAAAAAGGGCTGAACAACGGAGCAGAAGTAAAAGAAGCGCATACCCCGGAAGAAATCCATGCTTTTGCCAAGATGCTGCATTACAACTACTCTGCCAAGATACGGCGGCATTTCCCAAGCATAGACTTTTTCCAGCTTCTGGAAAAGCAAATGCCCCGGAAAAGCCGTATTTTCATTGTAACCTATAAAGACAAAGTTATTGGCGGAAGCGTCTGTATCTATTCCAATAACAGTGCATACCTATGGTTCTCCGGCGGCATGCGTAAAACATACGCTTTGCAATATCCCGGCATTCTTGCCGTGTGGCAGGCATTGCGCGATGCCAAAGAACGCGGCTACCGCCACCTGGAATTTATGGACGTAGGCCTGCCTTTCCACAAACACGGCTACCGCGAATTCGTACTCCGCTTCGGCGGAAAACAAATCAGCACCCGTCGCTGGTTCCGTTTTCGGTGGGAATGGCTGAACAGGGTGCTGATAAAGATGTATGAGTAAATGGGCTATTGGGCTATTTTATAGACCACTGACGAATATCCTCCCAACCGTATGGAAGTATTATCCCCTTCTTTTACCTGAACAGTTCCCGATACACCGACAGCCTTCTCGATATTATCTGTCAATGACAGTTCAACAGATGCGCTTCCAAAGTTGTGAAGAACAAGCATCTTTTCATTATCTTTTGTCATATACCATGCAGCAATGCTCTTGTACTTTTCGTTCGATTCGTTATATACTGCATGTTTTGTCATTGTACCTTGAGCCAAAGCCGGATAGGTATTACGCAAACGGGTAAAAGAGAGATAGGTATTCAGCAACGAATTTGCATTTTCCTTCTGTTCTGCTACGGATTTTATACTCGAAGCCACGGTAGCATCAATCTTATCCGTATAGGCAGTAGTGTATTTATCTCCCCACAGCATCGGACTACGTACATATTCATCCGCCTTTTCTTTCGTTCCGTAGATACCCAATTCTTCCCCATAATAAATATAGGGTTCGCCCGGTGCGGTGAGCAATACGGCAGCCGCAAGTTTACACTTTGCCTCTGATTTTCCCAGTTTGGATGCTGTACGGTCTTCATCATGGTTGGATAGTTTGGTAGCTTCTATGTAATCGGCACGGTATCTCGCATATTTCTGTTGGAAAGAAAGTATGTCTTTCGCAAAGTAACAACCAGTGGAGTTGGCAATCGACCAATCCAGTTTATACCAGAAGTCAAACTCAAACAATGCGGGAAGTCCTTGATAATAAGGCGCCACCTCGTCACTGCCCGAAAGGACTTCACCTACAATATAAATATCATCTGTATGCCCTTTCGATTTATAATATTCGTTCATATCATCATAGAACATTTTCAGGAAACGGGGATTCTCATCCGAAGTGGCACTGTGATAAATATGCTTCACCGCATCCAAACGGAATCCGTCAATTCCCTTGTCTATCCATTCTTTTGCAGCAGCGGATATTGCTTTATATGCCGGAGAGTTGGCAGCATCATCAATAGCACCGTAATTAAGGTCGGCAAACCAGTCTGTTTGGAAATGGGAATGGAAATACCATGCTTCGACCGATGCAAACAATATGTCCTCAGGATTTGCATTACTCAAAATAAAAGGCTCTCCCAAATGTACTTTACTTGCTTTAGACGGAGCACCATACTTCGTTCCGTTGTCCCATGAAGTATTACTTGTACGGATTAAAAAACCCCAATCCGTATCAAGATCAACCGTTAACTCGTACTTATTATTGCCTCTCGCATAGAATTTCTTGCAAATGCCCTCACCATAATATAAGTACTTGGCATCTTGCGTAGTTACATCCGGATTATCCGAATCCGGAGTACCCCCTTCTGTAACTGTTATGGTGGGGCTTGCAGCATTAGACCAGTCGAGTACAAACTTATAATATCCTTTCATAGCATCACCTATACCAGCCGAAAACCATTCGCCTGCATTATATCCCATAGAGCTTTCCCGCTTTATCATTGGAATTTTACCGGCAGTAATATCGGATTTCGGGTCTTGTGAGAAGATGTAATAGTTACGGTATTCATTGTTCGGAGAGGTCTTGGCTTCCTTAAACCAAGGATGTGCACTCCCCGTATGATTCATCACATAATCCAGATAAATTTTAATACCGAGGCTATGGGCTTTAGTAACCAACTCTTCAAAATCGGCCATCGTTCCATATTGCGGATTCAACCCTGAATAGTCTGTCACATCATATCCATGATATGACATAGCCGGATGAATAGGTGATAGCCAAATAGCCTTTATCCCTAAATCATTGAGGTAATCCAGTTTTGTAATAAGTCCTCTGATATCTCCACATTTATCACCATTACTGTCAGCGAAAGAGTATACCAACAGCTGATAAGATATGTCCGCCCTCTTTTCACCATCCCAATTGGCAGAAGATGCCGCAACATCTATCCAAATACCATCGTCATTGCCACTTCCACCACCAATTTCATCGTCACTGCATGCTATGAAGCAAAAGGGAATTATCCAAAATAAAAAAAGAAGAAGTAAATTTACTTTTTTCATATCATTAGATTTTTCTGTTTAAAACTAATATCGAAAAGAAGAGAAGAGGCTACAATGAAGATTCATCCATTGTAGCCTCACTTTCTTTTATTCTTAAGACTTATTGGATAGTACCGGTATTTGTCCTAAAATCAAGAGTAACAGTCTTTCCGGTTTCTATCTGAACACGAGGTTCCTGATCGCCACCCTTACCACGGTATTCAATTTTACCATCTCGTAGCAGAAATTCAGACTGCCACCAATCAACTCCTTGAATTCCAGTAGACACATAAATACGCAGGTCTCCGTCTCCGGCTGCTACAGCCTCATAAGCAGTGCCATCTGACGACAAGGTGAAAGCAACTTCCGAATCATCCGGTCTACCTGCACCTGCATCTGCCCATCCACCGGCACAAGCACCTCTTAAGAAGAGTTTCGGCTCAGCAAGAATAACTTTTCTGTTTATAGATTTTTTATCCGCAGAAAGAGTACAAGATACAATTACCAAATAATATCCTGTATCAGCAACTTTTAAATTAGAACCACCAGCCGGATATTCACCATAACCTTTAGGATCCTCATTTTCCACTCCGAAATTCTCACCGGCACTCCAACTCTTTTCATTATTGAATTTCATTCCGTAACCTGCCTGCAAATAATAGATGCCCCAGAACATTCCATCATGGCTATGAACAGGTATCATCTCAGGAGCTGTACTCCAATCCTGCTGCCATCCCCAAGCATCACCATTTACAAACATTTTTTCAGGTAATGTAGCAGAAGATGTATCTTCAGCTGTACAAACAGCTTTTGCAGAGAACTGCCCGGTACGCAAATCCAGTTTTAAGGTAACTGTATAGACACCGGCTTTGCCCACCTGAAAGTTTGCTCCACCACCTTTACACTCACTAAAAGCTTCTGATATTGCAGATGCATTATCACCATTATATCCCATATTAGTATGAAGTTTAACCTTACCACCTTGATAAGGGAATTCCAGCCCCCAATCACCTGAATAACGGAACTTCATTTCTTTCTTATCCAACGTTACATCACTAATAGTATATTCAACCGTAGCCTGAGTTTCATTATAACTTGCCTGCATGGCAGTTTCACCATTCCATTGCAAGGGAGTAGCATCACCGATAATACCGAATGTAGCAGGTATTATCGTCAGTTGATTATCTGCTTTATTCATAGCCACATAGTACAAACCATCCTCCGCAACAGTGAAAGGCGTACCACCGGCTGCTAAAGCTACTGTTTCAGCAGGAGTAGAAGCTACTACGTCACCCTTGCCATAATTTATCTCATTACCTTCCTCATCTACATTCAGAATGGTAAAACTTCCGTTTGACTTCAGCCAAGTGTAAATACCTATTACATTTGTACCTTCCGGAGCTCCATCCAACGGTGCAGCCACCAGTTGGGACGATGTAGCCGTAGCACTATAAATCGTAGCATCACCTGTGATATAAGCTCCCGGTTGAGCATCAGTAATGATTCTCCAGTTATCATTGCCTTCTTCACAACTTGTTCCCACCACCAACAGCAATAGGAGTGTTGTCATATATTGGAATACTTTTTTCATATTACTTTCCATTAAATCATTAATTATTAATAACCGTAATTTTGAGTCAGTTTACCATTCAAGCTCAATACATCTTCATGAATCGGGAATACAGTAGTATAACCAGTATCTTCTTTCGGCAACTGAGGTCTATCAGTATATGCGCGGGTAAACTTACCAAAACGAACTAAATCCTGACGGCGAAGACCTTCCCATGCAAATTCTCTCAAACGCTCTTCTAATAAAGTTTCAAGAGTAGCTGTCACATCCAAAGTAGCACCGGCACGCTCCCGAACCTCTGTCAGTTCAGCATCTCCATTGCCACCATTACGCACTTTAGCTTCACTCTTCATTAAAAGTACATCAGCATATCGGAACAGGACAATATCATTACTTTGAAGTTTACCATCATTGGTAGCAGAAGCATCCAATTCATATTTTTTCATACGTGCACCTGCCGTCTTCTCTGAGGCTTTGCCAGACAAATCCAAAGTAATTTCAGAAGGTACATATTCCAAATCTGTTCCATCATCAAGCTTTATAGTCCCATTAGGTCCTTCTACTTTTCCTGCATAATAAGTAAGTTCAAAACGCGGATCTTGGGAGTTTGTACCATAACCAAAGGCATCGAGAGCTTCTTTTGTTGCAGACGAACCATTCCATCCACCTTGACCATAAGCATTACCATGATTATAGTGGCGGGAACGAATCAAATTATAAAATTCATTCTTATAAAGATTTGCATCCATCGGAATAGTAAAGATATTCTCTACAGAAGATTCATTCTTAAGTGAAAAGTTTGCTTCAAATTTTTGTTCCAATTTATAGCCCAGATTCTTTATCTTGTCACAGTATGCGATTGTAGCTTCCCAAGCATTCATTTCAGTACCGTCTACTGTAAATTTGATATTCTTTCCATCCAATTTGGTACCGTCCGTCCAATTGTCATCTGCATAGACTTCTGCATTAAGAGCTAGCTTCGCCAACAGAAAATACGCAACAGGTTTTGTTATTCTACCATAATATTCACCTGTCAAATTACTGTGCGCATCGCTTAGGTCTTCAACCGATTCTTCTAATTCGGTTCTTACAAAATTAAAAACAGCGGAACGTTCGGATTGTACTACATCTTCCATTGCTACTGAAGAAGAAGTAACCAATGGAACACGGGCAAACATATCCAATAAATAATAATAGTACATTGCCCGGAATGCCCGTACTTCCGAAATATATTTAGGAACTGAAATGTTCTCCGGATTGTTCTCCAAAATTTCTTTCAATTTATCCAATGATTGATTAGCTTGTGCAATCACCTTATAAAGATAATCCCAACTGCCTTTTACCAAATCATTCTTCGTACCCCAATTATGAAGAAACAGATTTTGCCACAAGCCACCATCATACCAATCACCACCGCGCGTGGGAAGCATAGCTTCATCGGTTGTGAAAGTATTCAAATCATAAAGCCCACGGTCAGTACCTTGTAGTCCTGCCCCACCGCCATTAGCACCAACTTGCGTATAAAGGGAAGCTACCGTATTCAAGTATAATAAGGTAGAATTCTGATAAGCTTGTTCTTCTGTAATTTGGTCTTTCGGATTTTCCGACAAGAAAGATTCACAAGAAGATAAGCCAAGTGTTGCTGTCATCAACAAACTATATAATATTCTTCTTTTCATAATATGCATCTAATTAAAAGTTAACACTAAGTCCCAATGAATAAGTACGTGACAAAGGATAGAAACGCTTGTCATCAATACCAAGGTCACTTCCTACCGTTGTACTGTTTATCATCGGAGAAAGCCCTGAGTATCCTGTAATCGTAGCCAAATTATTTACAGAGAAAGTAACACGTAAAGATTTGATGGCTTTCAGATTTTTTGTATTCAAGTTCCAACCCAATGTAACATAGTCAAAATGCAGGTAATCACCTTTTTCCAACCAATAATCGGTTACAGTTTGGTCTTTAATATTTTTCTGAGGAGCTTCAGCCAAAACATTATAAGTCGGGAACTGACTCATATTCATATAAGACAAAGAAGTACCATTATAAATCTTATGTCCAAAAGCTCCATTCATTTGTACCTGAATATCAAATTGTTTATAACGGAATCCGATATTTGCACCCAATAAAGCTTTAGGCATAGCCTGACCAGCAATATAACGATCCTTTCCATCAGCCAAATCAACACCTTCCACACCATCAATATCTTGAACATGATAAGTATAATCACCAAAACCATTATCAACCAATCCATCGCATTTAGGCAAATAGAATACGCCTACCGGTTGTCCGACCATTTGATAAATAATTTGATTATATCCACCAATAAATCCGGCACCATTCATACCGCCCAAGTTCATGTATTCCTTAGCTGTCATAGGTTCTCCCATATACGTTCCGTTCAAAGAAAGCAACTTATTCTTTTGAAATGCAACATTAGCACTGATATTCAACTCCATATCTTTTGTTTTCAACGGAGTACCGCTGATTGCTATTTCAAAACCAGTATTACGCATTGCACCCAAATTGGCAAGCAAAGTAGGATAAGTAAAAGGCGGAACCTTTACATCATAATTATACAATAAATCTGTTGTTTTTGAATTATAATAGTCTAAAGTTAAACTCAATCGTTCATCAAACATTCCAAAGTCCAAACCTACATCAAAAGTTTTCTTTACTTCCCACTTCAAATCAGGATTGTAATTGCGAGTAACTCCCATTGTTACTACCGGAAGCCCATTTACTGTTGTCGTACCATTAGGACTCATCAATGGCAATGAATTATAAGAGCTAATAGCATCTTGATTACCAGCAAGACCGTAACCTACTCTCAATTTCAAATTACTAATCATATCAACATCTTTCAAAAACGCTTCTTCTTTAAGAACCCATGCAAGAGATGCTGACGGGAAAAACGCCCATTTATTGTTCTCTCCTACTTTTGAAGATCCATCTGTACGAGCATTCACTGTAACAATATACTTATCTGCGTATGAATAATTGACACGTGCCATGAAAGAAGCCAAACTCGGGTTATTATAATAAGAAGTATTATCTCCCCATTTCAATACAGCACCAGCCTGCAAATTGTTATATAAAAAATCGTCTGTGCTGAAACCATGTACCGTAGATCCAAAACCCGTATTGGTTACCCGTTGAACTTCCGCCAAACCTAAAGCATTGATATAATGTTTTCCAAAGCCTTTTTTATAAGTCAACATCAAGTTAGCCAACATTGACTGAGATTTATTATCACCACGATATGCCTCTCCACGATTACTCAGACCGGCCTTTATAGAAGAAGGAATATATTTTTTATTCTCTTTTACATTATAAGTATATGAACCGAATGCACTTAATTTCAAATCATTATTAATGCTCCATGTAATGCGGGCATTTGTATTGATAAAAGCATTAGTTTCGCGGTCATCAATATCCAAACGACCCAATGGATTTTGTACTTCATTAGCATTTGCATTTTCATCCCACATACCTGTTTCCGGATTTTTAAAATTAGGGAAAGTAGGATTATAAGAAGCAGCAGAATAGAATGTTTTCTGATAGTCATTCACATATCTGTTTTCTTTCAACGAACCGAACATTCCAAATTCCAACTTCAACTTATTATGGAACATATTTTGCATAGCATCAATCTTAGCGGTATAGTTACGCATTGTATTATTTTTTATAATACCTTTTTGATCTATAACACCAATAGAAGCACGGTAGTTTGAATCATCATTACCATTGGAGAATGACAAGCGATGATTTTGAGTATAACCAGTCTGCTGCATTTCTTTAATAAAGTTAGTATTATACCCCTTATCCAATATATCAATTCCCAAATTCTGTGCAGCAGCTCTATACTGGTTAGCATCCAGCATTTCCAAATTCTTATAAACGGTTTCAATACCGAAACTACCATCATAACTTAAGCTCTTAACACCATTTTTACCTTTAATAGTGGTAACAACAATGACACCGGAAGCACCACGAGAACCATATTGAGCCGTTTCAGAAGCATCTTTCAACACTGTAAAATTCTCAATATCAGCAGGAGAAATAGCATTCAGCATATTCAAATCGCCAAATACGCCATCAATAATAACCAACGGGTCGTTACCACCAGTCAAAGAAGTAGTACCACGAACACGAATAGCCGGAGCAGCAGTAGGGTCACCACCGGTTTTCTGAATATTCACACCTGCAACTTTACCTTTAATGGCAGATAACGGATTGACGACAACACCGGCATTCATTTCTTCACGTCCCACTTTCTGAACTGCACCGGATATTGTCCGTTGACTTCCTGTTGCATAACCAATTACAACGACATCATCAAGAAGTTGAGCATCTTCTTTCAAAATAACATTAAGTACAGATGCAGCTTTTACTTCTGCAGGAAGATAGCCCACAAAAGAAACAACAAGAGTTGCACCCGCCGATGTTTGCAACTGGAAATTACCGTCTAAATCAGTAATAACTCCATTTGTAGTACCTTTTTCCAGTACATTCGCGCCAATTACAGGTTCACCTGTAGCATCTTTTACATTTCCTTTTACAGTAATGTTCTGTGCATAAGCGCCAACTGACAAGAATAACCCTAACAACAAGGGAAGAATCGTTCGATAGATTCTAAGATTAACTTGCTTCATGCATTTAAAAATTAAAGTTAACAATATTAATTATCCATAGTATATTCAAAAAACGTTTCAGTATATTAACTTTATTACGAAACGTATCCCAAATACTTTATTATGATAGAACAAATGTATACCATATTATCGAGTAAGCGACAAAGATGCTGCAAAAACTTCAATAAGAAGAATGCAAACGATTGCACTATATCCGGTATAATACACAATCATCTGATAAATGCACGGACACATAAACAAAACACGCAATGAATAACGGGAAATCAACAAGATAATACCTGCAAAAGCACTCACTTAATAGTAGTTTACCTACTAATTTTCCCCGGAAAAGCAGGTTTATTTTTTCGTTTCGCAGCTGTGAGCTCTACGGTTGCCAGCTGCGGGCTGTTGGGCTTGCAATTGGCAACTGTAGAGCCCGCAACCGGAAAACAAGGAAAAGAAAGTGATAAAACGATATTATATATGCGATAAAGCAAAAAAAAGAAAGAAGAAATAAGAAATAAGACATTTATCCCTAATAAATACCTTATTAATATTAAGCAGATTCAAAAAATTACGAGCTTTTTATATCCAAATAGTGCACCGAATTGCATGATAAAGCAACTTTGAACTTAGAAATCATTAAATAAGTCTCTATTACCACCTATACGCAAAACATCATAGTATCCTCATTATAAACTAAATAACATTTATCTAAGTGATGACCAAAAATTTGTCAACACTCTCGTCACACTTGTCATCACACTCTGTATCCCTTTCCAATAAAGGGATACAGAATGATTGGTGACGAGTGATGACAAAATGTATAAAACTCTAAAACAGGAACTCCTTTCCCAAAAAGACAGACAAGGCATCCCGTCTGCCCCATTAAGGCAATTCATACGATACCGTCCTACCGCAAAATTCCCCCTGCGGCATAGGTACTTCTATCGGTTCACCGTTATAAGTAAACGTTATTTTCTTCAAAGCCGCATTCATGCAGGCATCCGTCACTGTAAAGACGGACTTTCCTGCCACCGTCTTTATCATTACTGTACAAGGTTCAGAAGCTGTAAGCGACACACCACCGGCCTGCAGGCCATTGTTGCCCGGATAGAACACCGCCTGCAACAGTTTTTTGTCTGCCGACTGCACTGCCTGTACCAAAGAGTCATTCCTCAGTACACGGAAAGGCAACCGGGCGGACGGAGTGCCCTTTCCCGTATACACGGTATAACCGTACGTATCATCCACGGGCGCTTGTCCGTGGTCAATCCACAAACGGAGAATTTTCACGCTATCCGGCAGATTCTTCTTACCGGCATTTGTTTTGTTGTGTAGCACCCAGTTCGCAGGACGCGTTTCGCAGGCTACGAACGCTTTCCGGCTGTATTCAGGAAGAACGCGGTAAGCAAATTTCCCCTCCTGCACCAGCCAGGGTGTGTCCTTGCCTGAGATTTTCCAGGTATGCATACCGGCTGAAAGAGCCGTTTTCTTGCCTTTCTCCAATAAACAGACATCATTCAGCAAGGCCGTCTGGTCGATAGTGGTACGGATGTGTCCCGGCTGTCCGGACTGCCTGTTCGTCACACCCGCTCCCAAGGCAACCATATAGTCTCCCTGAATAAAATAAGATTTATAAGCCTTTACACCATAAAGCACCTCGTTACAGCCGGCACTGCTGCCCCGGTCGTTCACACCCTCTTTCTCCGAAGCATTCATTTTCTCGAAAATATATCCCGCCACTGCATCGCCGCTACCGTCCGTGGCTGCTGCCGCATAATTATGCTTACTGCAATAGCCGCGCCAGTTAACTACCGGTTCCAGACGCTCCATGCCTTCGCGTGCGGTTACTCCGGGAGATGCCGTTACGTCCCAGCCACCCATGATGGAGCGATATTCGTTGCCGCTGCGCTGAAACAAAGTCATACCGTCCGTAGGGTAGAAATTATAGGCATCGGCAAAGTTGGGCGCACTCTCCAAGCCGTCACAACGCACGGAAGCCATATTCACCATTATATGGCAGTCGGGGGTTTTCTTTATCAAATCATCGTTATTAAAGAACCAGCGGGTTCCGGAATACATGCCCGGAGCGTATCCCGCCATCCGGATATGCTTTTCTTTCACTTCTTTCCATAACTGCCGTAACTCCGCCTGCTCGGTTTCCGTAAAAGCATCCATCCAGTCCGTCAGCACTTTATTCAGCATCTTTGCGTAAGGAATCTCTTTTTCGGCAGCGGTATAGACATACGAGCCACGGTCCAGACAAGGCAAGGTAAATCCTTTATAGTAGTACCAGTTTCCACCGCGCAGAAAGTTCAGGATAGCTTGGGCATTCTCCCTGCTCAGGCGTTCCGCCCACGGTGTCCCTTTCAGCATACCCAGCATATTCAAAGCATTGAAGGTTCCGTCTATGGGATATCCCCAAATCAGGCATTGCTTGCCATGTCCCCACCCTGCACCGTCGGCAGTAAAACCTTCGGTCCAGAAAGAATCGTGCAGAGTAAGTTGGGAAGTCACGCTGATACCTCTCCGGCAAACTTCTGCCAATACATCCACCATAGGCACCGAACTGTACATTGCAGCTACGGGCAATAGCGAACGGTATGCCAACGCGTTGCCGCCCACCCACCATACATGATTGCGGAAACGTTCTATCGAAACAACGTTCTTGTCGGTTTCATCATGACGCAACGGCTGCGTATAGGCTTGCAGCCCCAATACCTTCAGCATATCGCAAGCTGCCTCCAGCAAAGGAGTTGCACCACCGCGTTCGGCAAGTTCCATTTTATCCAGCCAGGCGAAATAGATGTTTACCGCAGCCGTAGGAATGGCAAAGCAGGAAGCGTAAAAACGAGAAACGGCGTTCGAGCGTCCGGCTTCCAGCATGCCGTAGTGCACCACCGCTTTCAGCACTTTGTCGCTCAACGACTCGTCTGCCGTCAGCGTACCGCGGCGGTATGCGTCGGCAATGCAGCACAAGCGGTCAAGGGCGTTTCCGATGAAAATACCCACCCGGTCATCGGCTGTTGTATGAAAGCCCTTCCGATAGGCATTGCTACGGTCGAACTCAGCTTCCAAAGCGTCCATATCCGAGAATGTCCCCTCCGGCGTAAGCAACTCCAGACACCTGGCGGGCGGCACGGACATATTCACCTTAGACAGCCTGTAAGGATGCTCATGAAAATAGACACGCAATTTCTTCATTGCCTCCAATTTTACACTATCGGTGCAGAGGCGCGCTTCGCGGTAATAGCGGTGATAGTTATCGAAAGCAAACTTAACTTCCTGCTCTTGGGCAGAGACAGCCAATGCCGGCAAGCATAGGCAACAAAATAAAACAAGTCTCTTTATCATAGTCAGCCAATACATTATAATTTAATTAAAGGATACCACATTTTCCAGAGGATAAAGTTACGGAGATTTATCGTATAGCAAATGATTTTTACCGGGAATTTACCGTGCAGCGGGCAAATACATGGTTGCAAACAGTATATGCAATCGTTTGCACAAACTTATAACCCGATATGTATCAACAGAAAAGTTTTATTAGACGCATTCCGCTATTTTTGCAGCAGGATAAATAAGAAGCCCGGCTACGGTCTTCGTATATCTTCCTATTTTTATTACCTTTGGCTGAAAATTGAAATCATACTGATGAACAAACCGCAGATAACCATTAAAGATATTGCCCGGGCATTGAATGTCTCGCCGTCCACCGTGTCGAGAGCGCTCAAGGATAATCCGGACATCAGCCGGGAAACCCGTGACCTCATCCATGCCTACGCCCGCGAACATAACTACAAACCCAATGTGCTTGCCGTGAACCTCCGTTCGAGCCGCAGCAATACGATTGGCGTGATTGTGCCCCAACTGGTGCATCATTTCTTCTCGTGCGTGCTGAGCGGCATCGAGACAGCGGCGGCCAAAGCCGGCTACAACATAATCGTGGCTCAAAGCAACGAGTCCTACGAGCAGGAAGTCAAAATCGTCCACTCTTTCCTTGCCGCCCGCGTTTGCGGCGTCATAGCCTCCCTTGCCAAAAACACGGAGCAATACGACCACTACCAGGAGCTGCTGAACAACGACATACCGATTGTGTTTTACGACCGCATCTGTACGGAGCTGAAAACGGAACGGGTGGTTGTGGACGACTATGCCGGCTCGTTTGCCGCCGTAGAGTACATGATTCAGACTGGATGCAAACGCATCTTCTTCTACGGCGCATCTCCGCATCTGGAGATTACCAAAAACCGGCGGAACGGCTATCTGGATGCCATGAAGAAATACAAAGTGCCGGTGGACGACAGCATGATAAAGCTGTGCGACAACCGTGAACGCGCCATTGCCATAACGCCCGACCTGCTGGAGAATGACAACCGTCCCGACGGCTTCTTTGCGATTAATGACGAAACGGCGGCAGGTATATTGTATGCCTGCAAGCTGGTGGGACTGAAAGTGCCGGACGAGGTTTCCATCTGCGGTTTCACCGACGGAGCCATCGCCCAAAGCACCGACCCGAAACTGACCACCGTGGAGCAGCACGGAGAAGAAGTGGGCAAAAGCGCATTCGGCATCCTTACAGACAAGCTGAACGGGCACGAGGGAAAAAGCACCAACAAGATTGTGCGGACAAACCTGGTGGTAAGGGGAACGACCAAATAAAAACACAACCGAATTCATCTATAAACTAATATCATAAAAAACAAGAGAGCAATGAAAGTAAAACCCGATTTAAGTTTCTGGAAACTATGGAATATCAGCTTCGGTTTCTTCGGCGTACAGATTGCGTATGCCCTGCAAAGCGCGAACATCAGCCGTATATTCTCTACTTTAGGAGCCGACCCGCACAGTTTGAGCTATTTCTGGATATTACCGCCGCTGGCAGGTATCATCGTGCAGCCCATCGTAGGAGCTGCCAGCGACAGGACATGGACACGGTTCGGACGTCGCATTCCCTACCTGTTCATCGGTTCGCTGATTGCGGTACTCGTCATGTGCCTGCTGCCCAATGCCGGCAGTTTCGGTATGGCGGTGAGCACGGCCATGATTTTCGGTCTGGTATCGCTGATGTTTCTGGATACTTCCATTAATATGGCAATGCAGCCGTTCAAGATGATGGTAGGCGACATGGTGAACGAGAAACAGAAAGGACTTGCCTATTCCATCCAGAGTTTCTTATGCAATGCCGGCAGCCTGGTGGGCTATCTGTTCCCGTTCATATTTGCGTGGGTGGGTATCAGCAATACGGCGCCCCAGGGCGTAATTCCCGATTCCGTAATCTACTCGTTCTATATCGGAGCCGCCATTCTGATATTCTGCGTTATTTATACAACGGTCAAAGTCAAGGAAATGCCGCCCGCAGAGTACGCCCAATATCACGGTATCACGGAAGAGCAGGAACATGAGAAAATCAATATGCTGAAGCTGCTGGTAAAAGCGCCGAAAGCCTTTTGGACGGTAGGGCTGGTGCAGTTCTTCTGCTGGTTCGCCTTTATGTTCATGTGGACATACACCAACGGAAGCATCGCCGCAAATGTATTTGATGCCCCCACCGTTGAAAATACGGTAAACGGAATCACAAAAATAGTTCTCGACACCAAGAGCCTGCAATATCAGGAAGCTGCCAACTGGGTAGGCGTGCTGTTTGCCGTACAGGCTATCGGTTCCGTACTTTGGGCAATCTGCATTCCCATGTTCAAAGACCGCCGCTTCATTTACGCGCTGAGCCTCGTGCTGGGCGGTATCGGATTTATATCCACCTATTTCGTACACAGCCCGTATGTGCTGTTCGTATCTTTCCTGCTGATAGGCTGCGCATGGGCCGCCATGCTGGCGTTGCCTTTCACCATCCTGACCAACGCCTTGTCCGGCGGACACATGGGTACGTATCTCGGGCTGTTTAACGGAACCATCTGTATTCCGCAAATCGTAGTAGCGGCGTTAGGCGGAAGTATTCTGGCACTGTTTACGCCGGAAGGGATGCTTCCCCCTGAAATAAACATGCTGGTAACGGCGGGTGTGATGCTCATTATCGGAGCTGCCTGCGTATATTTGATAAAAGAGACCAAAGGAGAAAGGGCGTAAACAGCTCCTCTCCTCACCGATGAATATATACTTCCTCACCGGCAAGAGGGTGTAAAATACACTTGATGATTTCTTTTAGGCACGGATTACGCGGATTGACACGGATTTATTTTATCTCTTTTCCGTGAAATCCGCGTAATCCGTGCCTAAAAATAAATAAATAGCAAACGAATTTTAGTTTTGACACATTCTTCTTTTTTCCGCATCCTATTTGTTTATCCGTTTATTTGTCTATCTTTACACCGATAACACAGAAAAAGAGCGCCATGAAGAAATACCTTAAAACCGATGAATGGAATATTATAGAAGATAGTTTTCAAGCCGACCGCATGCGGTGGTCGGAAAGCATATTCAGTCTTGGAAACGGCCGTTTCGGACAACGGGGACATTTTGAAGAACCATACAGCAGCGACAGCTATCGCGGCGCATTCGTGGCAGGTATCACCTTTCTGGACAAAACGCGTGTAGGCTGGTGGAAGAACGGTTTTCCGCAATTCTACACACGCATCCCCAATGCTCCGGACTGGAGCAGTATCAGCCTGCGCCTCATCGACGAGGAACTGGACCTGGCACAATGGGATGTGGACAGTTTCAACAGACGCCTCGACATGAAAGCGGGTATTTCTTATCGGGACGCGGAAGTAACCTCTCCGCGGGGAAACAAACTCCGCCTGCACGTGGAACATATCGCCAATATGGCTCACCCCAATCTCTGCCTTATAAAGTACAGCGTTACGTCCGTCAACTATACAGGCAAGGTTTCACTCGTGCCTATCCTTGACGGAGACACCGCGAACCCGGTCAGGCATCCGAATGAAAAGATATGGAATATCCTGCGCTCCGGCACCACCAGCGATTGCGCCTATCTGTGGACGCAGACCAGGCGGGAGGATGCGCAGATATGCTATGCCATGACCTACCGGTTCTTCAAGAACAATAAAGAGACTTTTGCCAACCCGATACGGATAGAAAAAGAAAAACAGGCCGGATTCAGCGTAGGCACTGAAGTGAAGCCGGGAGATACCGTGACGCTCGTCAAATACATTGCCATAGCATCTTCCCTTTATTATGAACGGCAGGATTTGATAGAAGCCTCCGTAGCAGAAGCCCGCAACGCCCAAAGTATAGGTTGGGATGCTCTGGAACAGGAGCACCGGAATGCCTGGCAGGAGATATGGGACGAAACCGATGTCAGTATCGAAGGCGACCCGGAAGCCCAGCAAGGCATACGCTACAACATCTTCCAGCTCTACCAGACATACCGGGGAGACGACCCCCGCCTGAATATCGGCCCCAAAGGTTTCACCGGCGAGAAGTACGGCGGAAATACTTACTGGAATACCGAATTGTGCTGCGTACCTTTCTTCCTGCTTTCCACCCCGAAGAAGATTGCCGAAAACCTGCTGATATACCGCTATAAGCAACTGCCCAAAGCCATTGAGAATGCCCGTAAGTTGGGATTCGACCATGGAGCCGCCCTCTTCCCGCAGGTCACCAGCAACGGAGAAGAGTGCCACAGCGAATGGGAGATTACTTTTGAAGAGGTTCACCGGAACAATATGATTGTCTATGCCATTCTGCAACATGCCACGCTTACGGGCACGCTGGACTACATCGCCCATTACGGATTGGAAGTAATGATAGCCGTCAGCCGCTTCTGGAGCCAACGGGTGTCTTTCTCGCAACCCAAGCAGAAATACGTCATTCTGGGAGTTACCGGACCCGATGAATACGAAAACAACGTAAACAATAACTGGTATACCAACTACTCCTGCATGCGTTGCCTCGAAACCACTCTCAGTTTCCTTGAAATCATTGCCCGGCAATATCCCGATGAATATGCCCGCATATGCAGCATCACCAACCTGAATTATACGGAAGAGAGTGAACGCTGGCGGGACATTATCGAACGGATGTACCTGCCGGAAGATCCGGAACGCGGTATCTTCGTCCAAAACGACGGCTATATGGACAAGGTTCTGCAAAGCACCGATGCCATTCCCGCCGGCGAACGCCCCATCAACCAGTATTGGTCGTGGGACCGTATCCTGCGTTCGTGCTACATCAAGCAGAGTGATGTCCTGCTCGGCCTGTACCTCTATTTTTTCAACTTCGACCGGGAGACCATCCGCCGCAACTTCGAATTCTACGAACCGATGACCGTGCACGAGTCTTCCCTCTCCCCGCACATCCACTCCATTCTTGCCGCACGCATCGGGAAAGTGGAAAAGGCATACCAACTATTCTTACACGCTACCCGCCTCGACCTGGACGACTACAACAATGAAGGAGACCAGGGGCTGCATATAACCAGTATGCCGGGCAGTTGGCTGGCTGTTGTACGCGGATTCGCAGGATTGCAGATACAAGGCGGCACGCTTAAGATTGAACCGGTCATACCGGCGAAATGGAGCGGCTATTCGTTCAAAGTGAATTACTTGGGCAATACGCTGCATATACAGGTAGGCAAAGAAATAAAAATCAGCCTGACCGCAGGAAAACAATTGAACATACAGGTATATCAAAACGTTTATGAATTAAAACAAGGGTTGGATTTGACTGTCAACCGCAAAGACTTGTCTTAATCAAAAACAAATGAAGAAAATGTATCTGTTCGCCCTGACGGTGACACTTATCGTCACGTCCTGCGGGCAAAAGAAAGGGGAAGATATCCCCCTCGTGCGACCTGTGAAAACCGCCACCGTAAATTCACAGTCGGTAATACTCAAAGACTTTTCCGGCATGGTGGAAGCGGTGGAATATGTGAAACTGGCATTTCGTGTCAGCGGACAAATCATCGACCTTCCGGTAGTGGAAGGACAAAGGGTCAGGAAAGGACAACTGATTGCCGCCATCGACCCGCGGGATATTTCCCTGCAATATGCCGCCGACAAGGCTGCCTATGAAACCGCTGCCGCCCAGGTGGAGCGCAACAAACGGCTGCTGGGCCGCCAAGCCATCTCCCTGCAGGAGTATGAAATAAGCGTAGCCAATTACCAGAAAGCCAAATCGGCCTACGAGCTGTCCACCAACAATATGCGCGATACAAAACTGCTCGCCCCCTTCGACGGCTCTATCGAGAAGCGCCTGGTAGAGAACTATCAGCGCGTCAATTCGGGAGAAGGGATTGTGCGGCTGGTAAATACGCAGAAACTGCGCATAAAATTTACCGTACCCGATGATTACCTGTACCTGCTTCGTGCCAAGGACGCCACATTCAAGGTGGAGTTCGATACGTACAAAGGCAATATATTCAATGCCAGACTGGAAGAGTATCTTGACATATCGACCGACGGCACGGGTATTCCGGTTACCATCACCATCGACGACCCCGCCTTCGACCGTGCCGTATACGATGTGAAACCCGGATTTACCTGCAACATCCGCCTCGCTTCGGACATCGCTCCCTTTATAGAAGAAAAACTGATGAATGTACCGCTGAGCGCCGTATTCGGTGACAGCGAAAACAAGAATACCTACGTATGGGTGGTGAAAGACAACAGGGTAAGCCGCCGCGAAGTAACCGTGTATTCGCCGACCGGTGAAGCCAATCTTCTAATCTCCAAAGGACTGAAACCGAATGAAACCGTTGTCATTGCCGGAGTATACCAACTGGTAGAGGGACAGAGGGTAAAAGAGGTGGAATAACCGCTTTCCCTCTATCACTTCATAACTTTATCATCCTATCACCTTTTATATATGAACTTAGCCAAATATTCATTAGATAATACAAAGATTATCTATTTCTTCCTTGCCGTGCTGCTCATCGGCGGCATATTCTCATTCGGCCGTTTGGGGAAGAAAGAAGATGCACCCTTTGTCATCAAGACAGCGGTCATCATGACACGCTATCCCGGAGCCGAACCTGCCGAAGTGGAACGGCTCATTACCGAACCCATCTCCCGCGAAATACAAAGTATGAGCGGAGTGTACAAGATTAAATCGGAATCCATGTACGGACTTTCCAAAATTACGTTCGAGCTACAGCCGTCGCTTTCCGCAGCATCTATCCCGCAGAAGTGGGACGAACTGCGCCGGAAGGTTCTCAACATACAGCCCCAACTTCCGGCAGGAGCTTCCGTACCGACGGTATCGGACGACTTCGGCGATGTATTCGGCATTTATTACGGACTGGTCGGCGACGACGGCTTCTCTTACGAAGAAATGCGCAACTGGGCGGAGCGTATCAAGACGCAGGTTATCACTGCCGAAGGGGTTATGAAAGTAGCCCTGTTCGGCACACAGACGGAAGTAATCAATATCTTTATCTCCGTAAACAAACTGGCGGGGATGGGCATCGACCCCAAACAACTGGCAGGCTTGCTGCAATCGCAGAACCAGATTATCAATACGGGTGAAATCGGTGCAGGCGAACAGCAGTTGCGCATTGTGGCCAACGGTACTTATACCACCGTCAACGACATCCGCAACCAGACAATCACCACCCCCGGCGGACAAGTCAAACTGGGCGATATAGCCGTCGTTGAAAAGGGATACATGGACCCGCCCGGCACCATCATGCATGTAAACGGAAAACGGGCTATCGGCATCGGCGTCTCCACCGACCCGCAGAAGGATGTGGTAAAAACCGGTGAGCTGGTAGACAAGAAGCTCGCCGAACTCTTGCCCCTCATCCCCGTAGGGTTGGAACTGGAAAGCCTTTACCCCGAAAACGTCATTGCCAAAGAAGCGAACAACGGATTTATTATCAACCTGATAGAATCCATTCTGATTGTAATCGTCATCATCATGCTGGTAATGGGGATGCGCGCCGGCGTACTCATCGGCTCTTCACTGATATTTTCCATTGGCGGCACACTGCTCATCATGTCGTTCCTGGGAGTGGGTCTGAACCGGACCTCGCTGGCAGGCTTTATCATTGCCATGGGAATGCTGGTGGATAACGCCATTGTGGTAACCGACAATGCACAGATTGCCATAGCCCGCGGCGTGAACAGACGGAAAGCGCTGATAGACGGTGCCACCGGTCCGCAATGGGGATTACTGGGAGCAACCTTCATAGCCGTCTGCTCGTTCCTGCCGCTTTATCTTGCACCGTCTTCCGTTGCCGAAATTGTAAAGCCGCTATTTATCGTACTGGCTATCTCACTGGGGCTGAGCTGGGTACTGGCATTGACGCAAACCACCACCTTCGGCAATTTCATACTGAAAGACCAAACCGGCAACAGCGACAAAGACCCTTACGACAAGCCTTTCTACCATAAATTCGCATCCATCCTCAGCCTGCTGATACGCAAGAAAACGCTCACGTTGGGAAGCATGGTCGTATTGTTCATCCTCTCCCTCGTCATCATGGGACTGATGCCGCAAAACTTCTTCCCTTCACTGGACAAGCCCTATTTCCGCGCCGATGTATTCTATCCCGACGGATACGGCATCCGCGATGTAGAGAAGGAAATGAAAAAAGTGGAAGCCCACCTGCTGGCACAGCCGGAAGTGAAACGGGTTTCCGTCACCTTCGGCAGCACCCCGTTGCGCTACTATCTGGCATCCACTTCCGTAGGTCCAAAACCCAACTTCGCCAACCTGCTGGTAGAAGTGACAGACAGCAAATACACCAAAGAATATGAAGAAAAGCTGGACAGCTATATGAAGGAGAATTATCCCAATGCCATCACCCGAACCACGCTCTTCAAACTCTCGCCTGCCGTAGACGCCGCCATCGAGATAGGCTTTATCGGCAATAGCACAGATACGCTGGTGGCGCTGACCAACCGGGTTTTAGAGATAATGCACCGCGACAAAGACCTTATCAATGTGCGCAACTCCTGGGGTAACAAGATTCCTATCTGGAAACCCGTATACAGCCAGGAGCGTGCGCAACCGTTAGGCGTATCCCGCCAAAGCATGGCGCAGAGCATACAAATAGGGACAAACGGAATGACGCTGGGCGAATACCGCCAGGGCGACCAAGTGCTACCTATCCTACTGAAAGACAACACAATCGACGCGTTCCGCATTAACGACCTGCGCACGCTGCCCGTATTCGGTACTACGCGTGAAACCACCACGCTGGAGCAAGTGGTCAGTGAGTTCGACTACCAGTACAAGTTCTCCAACGTGAAGGACTACAACCGCCAGATGGTTATGATGGCGCAAGCCGACCCCCGCCGGGGCGTAAATGCCATTGCCGCCTTTAACCGTGTGTGGGAGCAGGTGCAGAAAGAAATCGATGTTCCCGAAGGATATGCCATGAAATACTTCGGCGAACAGGAAAGCCAGGCCGAATCCAATGCCGCACTGGCAGCCAACATGCCGCTGACGTTTTTCCTGATGTTCGTCACCCTGCTGTTCCTGTTCAAGACCTACCGCAAACCCATCGTCATCTTGCTGATGCTTCCGCTTATCTTTATCGGCATCGTACTGGGACTGTTGCTGTTGGGCAAGACATTCGACTTTTTCGCCATCCTGGGCTTGTTGGGATTGATTGGAATGAACATCAAGAACGCCATTGTCCTCGTAGACCAGATTGATACGGAAACGGCCGCCGGAAAGGCACCGCGTGAAGCGGTTATCAGCGCAACGACCACCCGCATTGTTCCCGTAGCCATGGCATCGGGCACAACCATCCTGGGTATGCTGCCGTTACTGTTCGACGCCATGTTCGGCGGTATGGCGGCCACTATCATGGGCGGCCTGCTGGTAGCTTCGATACTCACCCTGTTTGTATTGCCCGTGGCCTACTGTGCGATACACCGGATAAAAGGATAGAGGGATTGCGACTCGGCTATTTACGATTTACTATTTAATGATTTGACTATTTACGATTTGAATGATGAGAAAGATTATATTTATATTGTCAGTAATCAGCTTCGGTATAAGTGCCGCGGCACAAGAAAGCTATCTCAGCCGCGAGGCTTATCGGGACAAAGTGGAAGCATACAGCCAACTGCTGAAACAGCAACGCCTGAAAGCTACAGCAAGCACCGAAGCCCGCAAGATAGCACAGACTGGCTTCCTGCCCAAAATAGACATTACTGCCGAAGGAACTGCCAATCTGAGCCATCTGGATGCCTGGAACAGTCCGGCGGGACAGTACCGTCCTTACACCTATCAGGCATTGGCAACACTGGGACAGCCTCTTTACACAGGAGGTTCGCTCATGGCCCGGAAAAAGATTGCCAAAGCCGATGAAGAGCTGGACAAACTTGCCACGGAGCTGACCCTCGACCAGATACACTATCAGAGCGATGCGGTTTACTGGAATGCCTCGGCCGCATTGGCAACACTCAAAGCCGCCGCCCGTTTTGAAGGGATTGTCAGCCAACAGTACAACATCATTCAAGACAGGTTTAATGACGGAGCTATCAGCCGTACGGATTTACTGATGATTTCCACCCGTAAAAAAGAGGCCGAATTGCAGTATATCAAAGCCCGCCAGAACTATACCCTTGCCTTGCAGCAACTCAATATCCTGATGGGAGTGAAACCGGATGCCGCGGTAGACAGTCTTTGTGAAATCGGCATGCACTGTCCGCCCGTCGATTTACTGAGTCTTGACGAAGTATTGTCCCGCCGCGCGGACTATGCCGGAACCCATGTCAGTATCGCCAGGAGCGAAGCGCAACGCAAGGCAGCCCTCAGCCAGTATAATCCCCAACTCAGTATGTTCCTGGCAACCGGTTGGGACACCGGTATCGCCTATATGGGACAAGACGTGCCCCATACGCCCATTGCGGGAATCAATCTCAACATCCCCATTTTCCGATGGGGTGCACGCTTCAAGACCAACCGTCAGCAAAAGGCATATATAGGTATTCAGAAATTACAGCAAAGTTATGTGGCAGATACTATTTTAGAAGAGCTGTCCGCCGCTACCACCAAACTGACGGAAACGGAACAACAGGTAAAGACAGCCCGGGAGAATATGGCGCTTGCCGAAGAGAATCTCGACCTGGTTACGTTCTCCTACAATGAAGGCAAGGCAAGCATGGTCGATGTGCTATCCGCACAGCTTTCGTGGACACAGGCCCAGACCAACCTTATCAATGCGCACCTTGCCGCAAAGATGGCAGTGGCTGAGTACAGGAAAGCTATCAGTGAATAAAGGCGGAAATAAAAAGGGAATGCGTCAAAACACAAATAATGAGTGTTTTGACGCATCCCCTTTTTATATCTCAACTTTCTTATCCGAGGAACGAAATCAATACGCCCGCCGCCACCGCAGAACCGATGACGCCGGAAATATTACTGGACATACAGTAATTCAGTACGTGGTTCTTAGGGTCGTACTTGGTAGCGATTTCATTGCATACGCGGCTTGCCATAGGCACGGCGCTCAATCCCGTCGCACCAATCAGCGGATTAATCTTCTTCTTGGAGAACAGATTGAACAGCTTCACAAAGAAGATACCGCCCGAAATGGACAAGGCAAATGCAAGGAAGCCGCCGACAACGATGCCGATAGTGGTCCTGTTGAGGAATGCCTCGCTCGTCATGGTAGCGCCCACACTCAGTCCGAGGAAGATGGTTGCAGCATTCATAATGCTGTTGGCTGCCGCATCGAACAGACGGCTGGTATCGGAACCGATTTCCTTAATCAGGTTACCGAACATCAGCATACCAATCAAAGGCACTGCCGTCGGCACGAAGAGAGCTACAATGGTAGTAACGGCAATTGGGAAAATAATCTTCAGTACACGCAGATTCTTTATCTCGGTCTTTGACGGATAGAGCTTTTCCTGCTCCTTCATGTTAATCATCAGTTCCTTCTTGCTGCAGAGCAGTTTCACAACCAATGGAATGATAACCGGAACCAGCGCCATGTACGAATAAGCCGCAATGGCGATAGGGCCCAGCAGATGCGGAGCGAGCTTAATGGTGGTGAAGATAGCCGTAGGACCGTCCGCACCGCCGATAATACCCAATGCACCGGCTTCCTGCGGCGTGAATCCCATCATTACGGCACACAACAGTACGGTAAAGATACCGAGCTGCGCAGCCGCACCGAATATGGAAAGACGCAAATTGCGGAGCATCGGTCCGAAGTCCGTCAGCGCACCCACACCCATAAAGATGACAGGCGGCAGAAATCCGGTCTTTATCAGCATATAGTAGATGAAGTTCATCAGTCCGAGGTCGTGTGCAATCTCGTGCAACGGCATTTCCCAGATGTTCTTCAACACTCCGTTCACCATTACCATGCCGTTTTCATCTGCCTGGATAACCCCCATGTCGCCACCGGGGAAATTAGCAATGAGCACACCGAAAGCAATGGGAACCAGCAACAGCGGTTCGTAATGCTTCCTGATGCCCAGATACAGCAAAATAAAGGCAATGGCATACATTATAAGGAACGACGGATCGGCAATGATATTGCTGAACGCCGTCATATCATAGAGTTTCGCAAATATATCTTCCATCATCCAATCTTCATTAATACATCATCTTCAGAAACAGAATCACCCGGATTGACGCAGATAGCGGTCACTGTTCCGCTGAAGTCGGCACGGATGGCATTATAGGTTTTCATGGCCTCGATGTAGCAAAGCAGGTCGCCCTCCTTCACTTTATCTCCTACCTTGAGGGGAGTTTCCTGTGCATTCTTGGTCAGGAAGAACTTGCCTTCGAGCGGAGCAGCCACTTCCTGCCCTTCACCGGCGGGAGCGGTAATCTTGTCGGTGGCGGAAGCCGGCAGGTCGATGTCGCCGTAAGCCACCGTCACGCGATAAGCCTGTCCGTCCACCTGCACGGTGAGCGTCTTGGGTTTGGCATCGTCCAGAGGGGATTTGTCGCGTTCGGCACGGCGTTTTTCTACATCGGCAAGGAAATCCTCTTTCGCCTTGCCGCTCTTGTAAGCCTCGTACTGTGCCGGGTGCATGGCGTATTCAAAGAGCTCTTCATCATCTTCGCCAAGTTCCCACTTGTTTTCCTTAATCAGCTTGCGGTACTTGTCGAGTGCATCGGGATAGTTGTCCTGCGGATTGCCGTTGAAGAACTTACGTCCTTCGCGTTCCGCCTTTTCAACGAGTTCGGGAGCGAGTTCGCCCGGCAGCTTGCCTGCCTTACCCAACAGCATGTCCCAAATATCGTCGGCTATCATGCCCCAACGCTCTTTTCCTTTCTCCATGGCCATGACGTTCATCATGGAAAGGTTCTTGACGTACTGGCTGAACGGAGTCACCAACGGTGGATAACCCACGCGCGGCCATACGTATGCCACTTCGTTGAAGAGTTTGATAAGCAGTTCGTCCTGCTTCATAAACGGCAGGTTGCGTTTGGCCTTGTACTTGTTGATAGATTCCAGATTGGATTCCAGGTCCGCCATCAGGCTTCCCATCATGCCGCCCGGAAGTCCCGGACCAATCAGCAACGAGTTCATCAGGCGGTTCTTCGGGCTGATGTACAGACCGAGGAAATCATCCATAAACTCCTGGATAAGTGCACGTACTTTCATGTACGCTTCCATATTGATTTCGGGAACCTTGAAACCGGCATCTTTCAGCATGGCCTGCACGCTGAGCAGGTCGGCATGTCCCGTACCCCATGAAAGCGGCTCCATACCCACGTCGATATAGTCGCAGCCGGCCTCACAAACCGCAAGGATGCTTGCCATGTTGAAACCGGGTCCCGCATGGCTGTGATACTGGATGGGAATGTCCGGATGAGCAGCCTTGATGTTTGCCACAATCTTGCCCAAAGATACCGGACGGCCGATACCTGCCATATCCTTGATACAGATTTCATCTGCACCCAGCTTGATAAGCTTCAATGCCATATCCGTATAATATTCCACAGTATGGATAGGCGAATGGGTGATACAGAGCGAACACTGCGAAATCATTCCCGCCTCGTGCGCATAAGTGATGGAAGGAGCGATGTTACGTATATCGTTCAGTCCGCAGAAAGTACGTGTGATGTCCGTACCCTGCGCCTTCTTCACTTTATAAAACAGCTTGCGCACATCGGCAGGCACGGGGCTCATGCGCAGGCCGTTCAGTGCACGGTCCAACATATGTGTCTGTATACCGGCTTCGTGGAACGGCTTCGTCCACTCGCGCACAGCTTTATTGGGGTTCTCGCCAAACAATAGATTTACCTGTTCAAAACCGCCGCCATTCGTTTCTACACGAGCGAAACATCCCATCTCGACAATGGCAGGCGCTACCTTTACCAGCTGGTCTACACGGGGCACATATTTTCCGGCACTTTGCCACATATCCCTGAATACCAAGCTGAACTTAATTTCTTTTTTCATACCAAATTATTCCTGTGTGTGTTTATATAAGATTAGTTATTTCAGAGTTTCTCCACTTTCGCAACTTTACCCTTACCCTGCGTCACTACCGTAACCGCCGCACTGATAGCCGCCATGATGTTGCCGGGAACAGCCGCAGGAGCATTTGCCGCCTGTTTGGCAGGAACAACCTCTTCGGGTGCATATTTATTCACAAGGGCGATAAGTCCCTTTCCCAAGTAGATTACAATCAGCAGGATGGCAAAGACCGTTGCCATACCCACTATCATTAGCAGGAGCGCTATGTTCAAGTTTTCCATATTATAAATTATTAGTTATTCTATCAGATTTGCAAAAAATCGTCCGAAATTAGTGATAATAGACGAGAATATAGAATATTACAATGATAAATTATGCTAAAATAAAAGTAAGAAAAGAGCAAGTAGCCGGTCACTACATATCTTCCAACGACAAACAAACCGTCTCAATCCGGTACTTCGGCAATAGCTTTTTCTTTAAATGTTCCACTTTTCCAGCCAGCAGTTCCGGTTTGAAGTTTTTCTTTTGCCGCTTCACTTCTGCCGCCACAGCTTGATTTTTCTCCAATTTCAGAGCAATAATATCAATTTCATTCTGATTGCCCTTCGGCTCCCACCACGAACCTATAGCCCGATATTGGAAACTTTCGGCAAACTGCTGTTTGAAATATCTTTCCAGCATGATACCTGAATAAGTTGAATAGTCGGATTTGATGATAGACCTGTGGCCTTTGCCACACACTCAAACGGAAACACCGAATGAAGCCCGCCAAATTCACTCTCATGAAAACTCTTGCAGTATCTTTCCTGAATATCAAATTCTGTAAAGCCCAAAGTAGGGTGAATTTCTGAAATATTTTGTATCTTAGCCATATCTTTATTGGGAGATTTCCCCCGTTTTAGCTGACAAATCTTATTTGCGGCGGAACACCTAAAGATACAAAAATGACTAATTCGCAATGCTTTATCTATGAATCAATTAGCTAATTTTATAATATTTACTGAATGTCCCTAAATAAAGTTGTATGAAACACTTTTGGTATTTAATATGTATTATTTTTCCGCTACATGGAGCCGCACAGATAAACATACGGATAGATTATGATAATACGAGTAAAGAAATAACTTTATTTCTTAAAAATGAAACAAATAGAGTTTTTAAGTTTATACCCATAGAGGGAACTGTTTACGAGTATGTATCTTCTATTTCATTCTTATATAAAGATAAGCATGACAATATCCTTTGTAGTAGAGAAAGGCTTATTTATGATGACCAACATTATTATTATAATATAGGAAAAGGACAATACCTAGCCCCATATGAAGAAAACCGTTATATTCATAAATTAACCAAATGGTGTCAAAATAATAATATTTATGCAGTAGACATTTCTGTTAAGATAGATGCAAGAATTATAGCAAAGAAAGAGCATGGAAAGATAGTAAAAGATGAAGAGAAGGGGTATAAGACCGAATTCAAAAAAAGTATCTTATGGGAGTAAAATGAATTAATCTGTTAGCAGAGTTATATACATCGGTATAACTTTGCCAGCAAATAAAAGTGTGCAACAAATCCTTGTGTCTAAGGCTTGGAATTTAGAAAAAGATTCAAAAACAGATTTTAGATTTGTTTTTACTCGTGATAGTATGGAATTTTATAAACATAAATGAACATGAAAAAATTAGTATTAATTTTAACAATGTGCATAATGCACTTTCTAAGTTATGCTCAAGAACCAGTTTTTGCTTATGATAACAATCAAATCAAAAGCAAACCTCAATTTATTGAAGCTTTTAATAATGGTAATTTTGACAATATAACATCTCATTCACTGCAAAAAAGTTATAATGTATCAGCACAAAATGGAGATAAGTATATTGTAAAATGCTTTAAAAATGCAGGTTGGGAAAATGAACCGGGTGATTGGCACTATCTTGAAATTGCTTATAATGGACAAACAATATATTCTATAGATTATGCTGATGGCTGGGAATATCTTTCACCAAATTTGAAGAGTTCTTTATCACCTATGGCAGATGCCTTTTATCAAAAGGATTTAGACTGTGATACCGTCATGCTATTATTTACAGGGATAACTATTATGAGTCAACCTCCATATATCACTGTGATTATACTGAAAAAGGGAAAGGCCACTTTAGTTCTTAATAAACCATTTTTTATCGAGAAAGTGCAACATTCAAATAACGAGGATGTATTTTCTTTGTGCGCCAATACTGTTGAATATTATGATAATGGTACTCCAATGAATAATGCTTCTATTCAAAAATTATATGTGAAGAATAAAATGATTTTTATCTCCAATAATTAAAGGTAAGCATCCGATAAAGTACACATTGTCTTTTTCAGGCACTATAAAATATTTTGTTTCTTTTTAGACACAGAATACGCGGATTTCACGGAAAAAGAATAAAAAAATCTGTGCCTTCCGTGTAATCCGCGTTATCCTTTAGATTTGCGTGCCTAAAAAACATCAAGTGTATTTTAACACCCTTCTGTCATAGCCAATAGTATATATCTACATTAGAACTCGCTTGTAAAGTGGAATTTGATATGCTTGAAATCCATCTGCGCCATCTGCAGTACGTAGCCGCTGTCTGCAAGGAACACATCCCTGCCTTCACGGTCTTTCGCCATATACTGGTACTTGCGTTTCTTGAACGCTTCCAGTTCAGCAGGGTCATCACTTTCAATCCAGCAGGCCTTGTAAAGACTCAACGGCTCCCAACGGCATTTGGCACTGTACTCATTTTCCAGACGGTATTGGATTACCTCGAACTGCAACTGCCCTACCGTACCGATAATCTTGCGTCCGTTAAACTGGTTGACAAACAACTGCGCTACACCTTCGTCCATCAACTGGTCGATACCTTTGGCAAGCTGCTTCTGTTTCATCGGGTCGGCATTCTCGATATACTTGAACATCTCGGGCGAGAAGCTCGGCAGTCCGCGGAAGTGAAGCATCTCACCCTCCGTCAGCGTATCGCCGATTTTGAACGTACCGTTGTCCGGCAAACCGATGATATCTCCCGCCCACGCCTCATCGATGGTAGTCTTGCGCTGCGCCATAAACTGCGTGGGCGACGAGAAACGCATGGTCTTGCCATGACGCACATGCAGGTAGGGCGTATTACGGGTGAACTTACCGGAACATATCTTGCAGAATGCGATACATGAGCGGTGGTTCGGGTCGATATTGGCGGTAATCTTAAAGATAAAGCCTGTGAATTTAGGCTCTTCCGGTTCTACTTCGCGTTCTTCCGCCTTCACGGGACGGGGACTGGGAGCAATCTCCACAAAGCAGTCCAGCAACTCCTGCACACCGAAGTTATTCAGGGCGGAGCCGAAGAACACGGGAGCCAGTTCACCTTTCAGATACTCCTCTACCTGAAATTCGGGATACACACCGTCTATCAGTTCCAGTTCGCCGCGCAGCTTGTCCGCCAGTGCCGAACCGATCTGATTATCCAGTTCTTCCGTATTTATATCTACTTCCACCTTTTCCGTCACCACCTGCTTAGAAGGCTGGTAAAGATTGAGATTGCGTTCATAAATGTTGTAAACTCCCTTGAAACGGGGACCGCTCTCGATAGGCCACGTCAGCGGGCGGACGTGGATGGAGAGTTCCTCCTCCAGCTCATCCAGCAAGTCGAACGGGTCTTTTGCCTCACGGTCCATCTTATTGATGAAGATAATCACCGGAGTGTTGCGCATGCGGCAGACTTCCATCAGCTTGCGTGTCTGTGTTTCCACACCTTTCGCACCGTCCACCACGATGATAACGCTGTCCACCGCCGTCAGTGTGCGGTAGGTATCTTCGGCAAAGTCCTGGTGACCCGGAGTATCGAGGATATTGATTTTATAATCGTGATAGTCGAACTCCATTACGGAAGTAGTTACGGAGATACCACGCTGTTTTTCAATATCCATCCAGTCCGACGTTGCCGTCTTCTTTATCTTGTTGCTCTTTACCGCACCCGCCACCTGAATCTGACCGCCAAACAGCAGCAGCTTTTCAGTCAACGATGTCTTACCGGCATCCGGATGGGCGATAATCGCAAAGGTTCGTCTTCTCGCTATTTCTTGATTTGCCATAACTTATTATTTTTCAGGCACGGATTACACGGATTTCACAGTTTCCTGCGTGTCAGTATCTTACGTTTCATTTCTGCTCTTAAACCAAAATTCAGCAATAAACCTACTTGCAGATTTGTACCTTTCAAATAGTTCACTAACTGCCATTCATGTTCCGGTCTTAATGCAGAAACAGCTTTTAATTCCAAGATAATGGCATCTTCAACTATCATATCCGTTCTATACGTACCTACTATTTTATTTTTATAATACACATTTAAATCTTTCTGACATTCACATTTCAGCCCTCTATCTTTCAGTTCAAGGTAAAGTGCATTTTGATACACCTGTTCCAAAAATCCGAATCCCAACGTCTTATGAACCTCATAAAATGCCGCTATGATTTTCGACGTCAGCTCTTCGTATAACATTATTATCTCTCTCCGTGTAATCCGTGCCTAAAAATCCAGCCTATTGATGCAGACCTGCAAGCTATCCTCCCAATGGGGAATCTCGATACCGAAAGTCTTTTTAATCTTCGTCTTATCCAATACGGAATACTGAGGACGCGGAGCTTTGGCCGGATACTCGTCCGTATGCAACGGGCTGACTTTACACGAGGTAATGCCCGCCATGCGGTGAATGGCCACCGTAAAATCATACCAGGAGCATACTCCCTCGTTACTGAAATGATAAATACCGGGGACGATGCCCTGATTGACAGCCGCAAAGATGGCACGTGCCAAATCGTTGGCATAAGTCGGCGTACCGATTTGGTCGAAAACAACTCCCAACCGCTCGCGTTCATTGCCCAGACGAATCATGGTCTTTACAAAATTATTGCCGTAAATGGAATATAACCATGCCGTACGGATAACCATCGCACGGCTGCACTTCTCCATAACAGCCTGCTCACCTGCCAGTTTTGTGGAGCCGTAAACGGAGTTGGGGCAAGGAGTGACTTCTTCCGAATAAGGAATATGGCCGGTTCCATCGAACACGTAATCCGTAGAAACCTGTATCATGGCAGCACCGCAAGCCTCGGCAGCGGCAGCCAGATAGCCGGGAGCTATATGGTTCAGTTTATCGCAAAGTTCGGGATTGTCTTCTGCCTTGTCCACTGCCGTATAAGCGGCACAGTTCACAATAACATCCACCCGATTATCGGTCACGAATGCACGTATGGCCTGTTCATCACATATATCCAGTTCCTGCACATCTGTAAAAAAGTAAGTGTGTTGCTGATTTTCAGCAGAGAGCACCCGCATCTCATTGCCAAGCTGACCGTTGGCACCGGTTACTAATATATTCATCTTAACAGTTACTATTTATTCCCTATGGTTATGATACCTCTTTTATCTTCAACACACAGGTACGTTGACTATTTTCAGTTTTCTATTTATCACCCGACTTATTACCCTGCTTCATGCAGACATTCCGTCAGTCATTATCCAGTTTCAACTCGCCTTTCCTCTCTTTGTCGTAATAATTGGCAAGCAGGGAAAGAAAACTGCTGATGGCTTCTATCGCCTTGGCAGTGCCCTGGCTGATTTCCTTTTTCTGCAAACGTAGCAGCAGTATGCCGTAAAGCGCTTCAAAACAGGTCTCCAATTCGGATTCTTCCGTTTGTCCGCTCTTTTGCCGCAATTCCACAATAAAAGGCAACGCTTTGAAATATGCCGCATTATAAAAAGGATACTTCGTGGAAGCCAGCAAATCGGCATGCAGGTCCGTAAGGTTGCGGATAACGTTGCGGTTAATCTGCAAATGCCCTTTCTCCGTCACCCCCTCGGCACGCATCATATCGGCAAGATTGCCGTACCACTCCTCCAGAGCCGCATGTTCTTCGGCAGGATAACGGGAGATGACGTTGCTGCGAATCAGGTCTATATCGCACTTGTTAGCACGAAGCAGATCCTCCACTTGCCACATATATATAAGGTATTCGGCAATATTCTTCTCTTTCAGTTGCTGTGAAATCTTCACGTTGAGATGATTTATGATTTATAATTTATATTCTTCACCAAGATACCGCGGTCCGCTCCCGTAACTAATAGAGCGATTCGCCCATCAGCGTAAACACCAGTCCGAATGCAGATACCACCATGACAATACCGCCGATAATACGGTTCAATATCCAAATGCCGCGTAAATTGAATTGCGTACGGACCTTGTTGACAAAAAAGGTAATTCCAAACCACCACGTCAATGCTCCCAAAGCAATGGCAAGATACCCCGTAACGGCCTCAAAGACCAACACGCCTTCACTTACAAAAGCAAAGCGCGCAAAAAGGCCTACAAAAAGAAATATGATAAGCGGATTGGAGAGAGTGACAGCGAACGCTGTGATAAAATTGTGAAAGTAAGACCCCTTGCTGGTGGATACCGGACGAATGGACTGTACCGGATTACTGCGGAATGTATAGATACCGAATATCAGCAGCAGGATACTCCCGAACAGTTGCAGATAGAAGATATTCTTGTTGACATAATCGAATACGAAACTCATTCCGTAGCCTGTCAGCAAAGCATAGGCAATATCACTCAGCGAGGCGCCTATACCGGTCACAAAACCATACCAACGCCCTTTGTTCAAAGTACGCTGAATGCACAATACTCCTACGGGGCCCAACGGTGCAGATACGATAACACCTATTATGAACCCTTTCCATAATATGTCAAGTATGGTCTCTATCTGAATCATGCCTGCAAATATCGGACTTTTTTATGAGACAACCGAATAGAGTTAACGTTTTTTCGTCAGAAAAGGAGTTTAGATACAAAGTCAATCATCCGGCGGGGCGGACTTCCCCCGTTCCACTGAAGTTTTTTATTTCCTTTTCTTTCTCCCACCCGACGATTTTCTTTATCTTTGCGCCAAAAGCAAAGGTAAACTGCATCCCGGCATAAAAAAACAGACAAGTTCGTTTTATTCTGCCTCTGGTTTGCACTATCTTTGCACCCAGGAAGAAAAGAGAAGAAGCTAACTGACAGACAATAGAATAGTTTCAATCACAAAGTAGCAAATCGTAAACTCTTAAATAAAAGTATGATTCTTTTTTTCAGAACACCATCCAAGAGCGTGATTGCCGTAGAATGCGACCACGAACTTACCCAGGCAGACAGCGACAAACTCTGCTGGCTTTTTGGAGAAGCCACCCCCGAAAGTGAAGACAACCTGAAAGGACATTTCGTAGGTCCGCGCCGCGAGATGATTACTCCCTGGAGTACCAATGCTGTGGAAATCACCCAGAACATGGGTCTGAACGGTATCACCCGTATCGAAGAATATTTCCCTGTGAAAGATGAAAACGCAGGCCACGACCCGATGCTGCAACGTATGTATAAAGGTCTGGACCAAAACGTATTTACGACCAACCGCCAGCCGGAACCGATTATTCACATTGACGATCTGGAAGCATACAACGAAAAAGAAGGTCTGGCGCTCTCCAAAGAAGAGATGGACTACCTCAAGAAAGTGGAGAAAGACCTGGGACGTCCGCTAACCGACTCCGAGGTATTCGGTTTTGCGCAAATCAACTCCGAGCACTGCCGTCACAAAATTTTCGGCGGCACATTTATCATCGACGGAGTGGAGCAGGAATCTTCCCTCTTCCAGATGATTAAAAAGACCACTCAGGAAAATCCGAACAAGATTATATCGGCCTATAAAGATAATGTTGCCTTTGCCGAAGGTCCGGTTATCGAGCAGTTTGCCCCGGCAGACCACTCCAAGCCCGACTTCTTCCAGATAAAGGACATCAAGAGTGTTATCTCCCTGAAAGCCGAAACCCACAACTTCCCTACTACCGTAGAGCCTTTCAACGGTGCATCTACCGGTACGGGCGGTGAAATCCGCGACCGTATGGGCGGCGGTAAAGGCTCATGGCCTATTGCCGGAACAGCCGTATACATGACTTCCTACCCCCGCACGGACGAGGACCGTCCCTGGGAAGAGATACTTCCGGTGCGCAAATGGCTGTACCAGACTCCCGAACAAATCCTGATCAAGGCATCCAACGGCGCCAGCGATTTCGGAAACAAGTTCGGTCAGCCGCTGATTTGCGGTTCCGTACTCACCTTTGAACACAAAGAGAAAGATGAGGTGTACGGTTACGACAAAGTCATCATGCTTGCCGGCGGTGTGGGATACGGTACACAACGCGACTGCCTGAAAGGCGCTCCCGAAGCCGGCAACAAGGTTGTCGTGATCGGTGGCGACAACTACCGCATCGGTTTGGGCGGCGGTTCCGTGTCATCCGTAGATACGGGACGCTACAGCAGCGGCATCGAGCTGAATGCCGTACAGCGTGCCAATGCAGAGATGCAGAAACGTGCCTACAACGTAGTACGTGCGCTTTGCGAAGAAGACACCAACCCTGTGGTTTCCATCCACGACCACGGTTCTGCCGGACATGTAAACTGCCTGTCCGAGCTGGTAGAAGAGTGCGGCGGACTTATCGACATGAGCAAGCTGCCTATCGGCGACAAGACTTTGTCTGCCAAAGAAATCATAGCCAACGAGAGTCAGGAGCGCATGGGTCTGCTGATTCAGGAAGAGGCCATCGAACACGTACGTAAGGTAGCCGAACGCGAACGCGCTCCGATGTATGTAGTCGGTGAAACCACCGGCGACCACCGCTTCGCTTTCCAGCAAGCCGACGGCGTACGCCCGTTCGACCTTGCCGTAGAACAGATGTTCGGCTCTTCACCCAAAACCTATATGGTGGACAAGACCGTAGAACGTCATTATGAAATGCCGGAATACGAATTGTCGCAACTGCACGAATACCTTACCAACGTACTCCAACTGGAAGCCGTTGCCTGCAAAGACTGGTTGACAAACAAGGTAGACCGTTCCGTAACAGGTAAGATTGCCCGCCAGCAATGCCAGGGCGAACTCCAGTTGCCGTTGAGCGACTGCGGTGTCGTAGCTTTGGATTATCGCGGCGAAAAAGGTATCGCAACTTCTTTGGGACATGCTCCGCAGGCAGCCCTTGCCGACCCGGCAGCGGGTTCTATCCTCTCCGTCAGTGAAGCGTTGACCAACCTGATCTGGACTCCGCTTGCCGAAGGTCTGGACAGCGTGTCCCTGTCAGCCAACTGGATGTGGCCGTGCCGCTCGCAAGAGGGTGAGGACGCACGTCTTTATACGGCGGTAAAGGCATTGAGCGACTTCTGCTGCGCCCTGCAAATCAATGTTCCCACAGGTAAGGACTCTTTGTCCATGACGCAGAAATACCCCGACGGCAGCAAAGTCATCGCTCCGGGTACGGTTATCGTATCTGCAGGCGGCGAGGTTTCAGATGTGAAGAAAGTGGTATCTCCCGTGCTTGTCAACGATGAGAAAACCACGCTGTACCATATCGACTTCAGTTTCGACAAGCTGAAGCTGGGCGGCTCCGCCTTCGCACAGTCACTAGGTAAAGTAGGCGACGAAGTACCTTGCGTACAAGATGCCGAATACTTCCGTGACGCTTTCCTGGCTGTACAGGAATTAATCAACAAGGGACTTGTTCTTGCCGGACACGACATTTCGGCCGGCGGTCTTATCACTACGTTGCTCGAAATGTGCTTCGCCAATGTAGAGGGCGGTATGGAAATCGACCTCGACAAGATGAAAGAGCAGGACCTCGTCAAGATATTGTTTGCCGAGAACCCGGGTATCGTTATCCAGGTGAGCAACAAGCATAAGGAAGAAGTCAAGAAAATACTGGAAGATGCCGGTGTAGGCTATATCAAAATCGGTAAGCCGACCGACGAACGTCATATTCTCGTAAGCAAAGACGGCGCTACCTACCAGTTCGGTGTGGACTACATGCGCGATGTCTGGTACTCTTCATCGTATCTGCTGGACCGCAAACAGTCCATGAACGGGTGCGCTAAGAAACGTTTCGAGAACTACAAGATGCAACCGTTGGATTTGGTATTCCGGCCTGAATTCAAGGGTAAACTTTCGCAATACGGCCTCGACCCGAACCGTCGTACCCCGACCGGTATCCGCGCTGCCATTATCCGCGAAAAGGGAACCAACGGCGAACGCGAAATGGCCTATTCACTCTATCTTGCCGGCTTCGATGTGAAAGACGTAACCATGACCGACCTCATCAGCGGACGTGAAACGCTGGAAGACGTAAACATGGTGGTTTATTGCGGCGGCTTCTCCAACTCCGACGTATTGGGTTCCGCCAAAGGTTGGGCAGGCGCTTTCCTCTTCAACCCGAAAGCCAAAGAGGCGCTCGACAAGTTCTATGCACGCGAAGACACGCTGTCTCTCGGCGTATGCAACGGTTGCCAGCTTATGATGGAACTGGGCCTCATCACTCCCGACCACGAAAAGAAGGGAAAGATGCTGCATAATGATTCCCATAAATTCGAATCAACCTTTATCGGCCTGACTATCCCTACCAACCGCAGCGTAATGTTCGGCTCTTTGAGCGGCAGCAAGCTCGGTATCTGGGTGGCACACGGAGAAGGAAAATTCTCATTGCCTTACGATGAGGACAAATACAATGTAGTGGCAAAATATACCTACGACGAATATCCGGGCAATCCGAACGGCTCCGACTACTCCGTTGCGGCAATAGCCAGCACCGACGGACGCCACCTGGCCATCATGCCCCACCTGGAACGCTCCATCTTCCCGTGGCAGAACGGCCACTATCCGCAAGACCGCGTTCACAGCGACCAGGTTACCCCATGGATAGAGGCATTTGTCAACGCACGCAAGTGGGTGGAAGAAAAGACTGGAAAATAACCACGTGTAAAACTGTAATGCAATAATGGATAATGTGCCAAAGACTCTGCTTTTGCAGGAGCTTTGGCACATTTCTTATATCTCCACACCGCCTTCCATCCTGCCGCTTTACCACTCTGTATTTCCTTTTTTGCATATCTCAAACATTTTCACTACTTTTGTGTTAATATTAAATCCCCCCAACTTTATCAAACTCAAATACCAAAATCGGCTAATATGAAAAAGCATTTCTTTTTCTTTCTTTTCCTTATATCATCCTTTCTGGCTGCCGCTCAGACATATAACTACATCGGCGTAGAGGATGGTTTGAGCAACAGGCGGGTATATGCGATTCAAAAAGGGCCTAAAGGTTACATGTGGTTCCTCACGCACGACGGCATCGACCGTTATAACGGAAAGGAATTCAAGCACTATAAACTCATGGACGGCGAAGATGAAATCAACTCCATGATGAACCTCAACTGGCTGTATTCGGATTCGCAGGGAAGGCTATGGGAAATAGGCAAGCAAGGACGCGTGTTCTGTTATGAAAGCAAGCACGACCGTTTCCAACTGGTATATAAATTGCCCAAAAGCGAGACGGAAGGCCTGCACACTCCCGTCAGCTATGGATTTATCGATGATAATAATATAATATGGCTCTGCAACCAAAGAAACATTTACCTATATAACAGCCTGACAAAAGCAACCGTTGTCATAAAGAATGAAATCAACGAAAGCATTACCGACATCGAGCAGATAGACGAGACCCACTATTTTATAGGCACGGATGTAGGCGTGCATTATGCCGAACTGAAAAACAATGTGCTTGCGCTAAGCCCTTGCGAGAAACTGGATACGCTAAGACTGCAAATCAACGAGCTGTTCTTTCATAAAGGCAGCCGCAAAATCTTTATCGGAACCTTTCAAAGAGGTATCTATGTATACGATCTGAACCTTCATAAGGCGTTCCACATCAAATCCGGCCTGATAGATGTCAGTATCAACCGTATCTGTACTTTCGGTGAAAAAGACATATTGATAGCGACAGACGGTGCAGGTGTCTACAAGATGGATGTGGACACTTACCGGTCCGAACCGTACATCGTGGCCGACTTCAACCGATATAACGCCATGAACGGCAATACAATCTACGACATATACGTGGATAACGAGCAACGCATCTGGATGGCGAACTATCCTATCGGCATTACCGTACGCAACAACCGGTACAGCGATTACAAATGGATAAAGCATTCCATCGGTAACAAACAGTCCCTCATCAACGATCAGGTAAACGCCGTTATGGAAGACGAAGAGGGCGACCTATGGTATGCCACCAACAACGGCATCAGCCTGTATGAGCATCGTACCCAACAATGGTATTCGTTCTTGAGCGTCTACGATAAGGAGCAGAAGAACCAGAGCCATACATTCATGTCTCTGTGCGAGGTCAGTCCCGGCATTATCTGGGTAGGCGGCTACAGTTCCGGCATCTACCAGATAGATAAGAAAAAGCGTTCTGTCAGCTTTTTCACGCCCGCCTTGTTCGGCGGCGCAACGATTCGTCCCGACAAGTACATCCGTTCCATTACCAAAGACAGAGACGGTTATATCTGGTCGGGGGGATACTACAACCTGAAAAGAATAGACCTGAAACATAAAAACATTGAATCGATACCCGGGCTGGAAGTCATAACGGACATCAAGGAGCGGGACGAAAAATACATGTGGATAGGTACAGCCAACGGCTTATACCTGCTGGAGAAAGCAACCGGCAAATACCGGTACATAACGCTGCCGGTAGAGTCCTCCTATATATACTCCCTGTATCAGGCCCCCAACGGACTGCTGTATATCGGCACAAACAATTCCGGTCTGCTGATTTACGATCCTGCCAGGCAGAACTTTGAACACTATCATAAAGATAACTGCGCACTTATCTCCAACAACATCTATACAATTCTGTCAGACGGAAAAGATGATATTCTCTTAAGCACAGAATACGGACTGAGCGGTTTCTACCTCAAAGAAAAAAGATTCCATAACTGGACCAAAGAGCAGGGACTGCATTCCGACCATTTCAATGCCAACTCCGGAACACTGCGCAAGAACGGGAATGCCATTTTCGGAAGTACCGACGGAGCCATAGAATTTCCAAGAGACATGGTATTGCCCCGCGAGTACAGTTCGCGCATGATATTCAGCGATTTGCGCGTTTTCTACCAAACAGTATACCCCAAAGACGAAGGCTCTCCTTTGGTTTTGGATATCGACGAAACCAAAAGCCTGAAACTGAAATACAGCCAGAATATATTTTCGCTTCAGGTATCGTCCATCAATTATGACTATCCTTCTCTCATCCTGTATTCGTGGAAACTGGAAGGATTCTATGACGGCTGGAGCCGTCCGGGAGAGGAAAATGTCATCCGGTTCACCAATCTGAATCCCGGCCATTACACCCTGCGTGTCCGCGCCATATCCAGTGAAGACCGGCGTATGGTCTTGGAAGAGCGCAGCATAGATATTATCGTCGAGCAACCCATCTGGCTCAGCATATGGGCATTATTGCTGTATGCGCTTATCCTTGTTGCGATTGCAAGCATCGCATTGCGCATAATCGTATTGCGCAAGCAACGAAAGATATCCGATGACAAGATCCGTTTCTTTGTCAACACCGCGCATGACATCCGTACTCCGCTGACGCTCATCAAAGCACCGTTGGAAGAGCTCTCCGACCGTGAGAAACTAAGCAAGGAAGGAACGGACAACCTCAGCACGGCGCTTCGCAACGTCAACGCCCTGCTACGTCTCACAACCAACCTCATAAACTTTGAACGTGCGGATACCTATTCGAACAATTTCTACGTATCCGAATACGAACTGGGAGCTTATATGACCGACATTGTCAATGTTTTCCGTTCATACGCTTCCGTAAAGCACATCGACCTGACTTACGAAAGCAACTTCCGCTATCTGAATGTCTGGCTGGATAAGGATAAGATGGACTCCATTTTGAAGAATATCATATCCAATGCACTGAAATACACGCCCGAAGGCGGAAGCGTGCATGTCTATGCTTACGAAACGGAAGATACCTGGAACGTGGAAGTCAGCGACACGGGTATCGGCATTCCACTGGACGAGCAGAAAAAGCTGTTCAAGATGCACTTCCGCGGCAGCAATGCCATCAATTCCAAAGTAACCGGCAGCGGCATCGGACTGCTTCTTGTATGGAAACTCGTGCATATGCATAAAGGAAAGCTCAACTTCACCAGCACCGAAGGAAAAGGCTCCTGCATCAAAGTATCTTTCCCTAAAGGCGAGAAGCGCTACCGCAAGGCCATACACCGTCCTGCTCCCACCAAAGAGCAGGAGCAGAACAATGAACCGGAACAAATCACCTCTCCGGAAAAGGGCACTCCGGACACCCCTGCCGTCAACACGCCCATAGAGGGTTACGAACATGCCCAACAGCAAACTCAGGATACCGGTAACCGCCAGAAAATACTGATAGTAGAGGATAACGACGAACTGAGGGAATACCTGCGGCGTACGCTGGCGGAGAACTACCATGTACAAGTATGTTCCAACGGAAAATCGGCGCTTTGTATCGTGAAGGAGTATTTCCCCGACCTGATTATCTCGGACATCATGATGCCCGAAATGCGGGGTGATGAACTGTGCCAGAAAGTGAAGAATGACATTGATACCTCGCACATCCCCGTTATCCTGCTTACGGCCCTCAATACGGACAAAAACATCATTGACGGGCTGCAAACCGGAGCGGATGAATACGTCGTGAAACCGTTTAACATCGGAATCCTGCGCGCCACCATTGCCAATCTGCTTGCCAACCGTGCCTTATTGCGCCACAGATACGGCAATCTGGAGCTGAACGATGATACCCACAATACGGAATGCATCAACTGTTCTACGGATTTGGACTGGAAATTCATTGCCAGCATCAAGAAGAATGTAGAGGACAACATGGACAATCCGAGCTTCACGATTGATGTGCTTTGCACCCTGCTCAACATGAGCCGTACCAGTTTCTACAACAAGTTAAAGGCACTGACCGACCAGGCTCCGGGAGATTATGTACGGTTGATACGCCTGAAACGTGCCATGCAACTGCTGAAGGAACAAAAGTACACCATCACCGAAGTTGCCGAAATGACCGGTTTCAGCGATGCCAAATACTTCCGTGAAGTCTTTAAGAAACACTTTAATATCAGTCCGAGCCGATATGCAAAAGAAGAAGGAAATATTGGAGAGGGCAAACAATAAACCGAATTACAGCATTACACATGATATGACGAATATATATACCGAAGCATTTTCCATTTTCTTTAAAATCGGTGCATTCACCATTGGCGGCGGCTATGCCATGGTTCCATTGATTGAGGACGAAATCGTAACGAAACGCCGGTGGATAGCCAAAGAGGATTTTATAGACCTGCTTGCCATCGCCCAGTCGGCACCGGGCATCCTTGCGGTCAACATATCCATATTCATAGGCTACCGTCTGCGTGGAATACGGGGAAGCATCGTTACCGCCCTGGGAACGATACTGCCTTCTTTCCTCATTATCCTTGCCATAGCCTTGTTTTTCCATAACTTCAAAGACAATGTCTACGTAGAGCGTATCTTCAAGGGTATCCGTCCGGCAGTTGTAGCACTGATAGCCGCTCCGACTTTCAGTATGGCCAAATCCGCCAAAATCAACCGCTACACAATATGGATTCCTATTGTCTCGGCTCTGCTTATCTGGTTATTGGGCTTCTCCCCCATCTGGATTATCATTGCTGCCGGTATAGGCGGATACCTGTTCGGAAGGCTGCGTTTCCCGAAAAGCAACAGTTAAAAATTAAACAAAACCGCCCCACTTATCGCTAATCACTAACCACTAATCACTACATCATGCTTTTCCTCCATCTATTCTACACATTCTTTAAAATCGGCCTGTTCGGTTTCGGCGGCGGATACGCCATGCTGTCCATGATACAAGGTGAGGTAGTCACCCGTTACGGCTGGCTCACACCGCAGGAGTTTACCGACATCGTAGCAATCAGCCAGATGACTCCCGGTCCTATCGGCATCAATTCGGCAACCTATGTAGGCTATTCCACGATAGCCGAACAATACGGCACGAGCATGGGAGTGCTTGGGTCTTGCGTAGCCACTTTCGCCGTAGTGCTGCCTTCGTTCATCCTGATGCTCACTATCAGCAAATTCTTTCTGAAATATCAGAAGCACCCGGCAGTAGAAGCCGTATTCAGCGGACTTCGCCCGGCGGTAGTAGGACTGCTGGCATCGGCTGCACTGGTGCTGATGAACACGGAGAACTTCAGTTCGCCCCAGGAAGATATATACTCTTTCATCATCAGTATCATCATCTTCCTTGCAGCTTTCATCGGAACAAGAAAATATAAGGTCAATCCCATACTGATGATTATAGTATGCGGAATAGCAGGGCTGATACTTTATTGATAGTTGACAGTTGATTCCTATAGCTTCACTTTCTTGCTTACAGACTTGGATTCGTTGTGCAGGCGGTCGAGCGCCGTAACCACATAACGGTACTTCGTCTTGCCATCCTCATAAGGCAACTTATAGAAAGTGTTGCGCGTAACAGCCACAATGTGCGAAGGGTCGTCGATGTCCACCTTCTCTTTCGAACCGAAGCGGTAGACAACATACTGTACCGGGCGGTTCATTTCATCCTTGAACTTCGGAGCGGTCCAGAAAAGGATGTAACCGTCGGCAGTCCACACCGGTTTTACCTTGCGCACCTTATCCGGAGCTTCATTGTCCATAAAGTCAAATACGGGCGGCAAAGCCGGATACTTATGATACTCGGCAACCAGCGCATCGCGGTATTTGCCGGCATTCTCCACTACTGCGCTGGCAGGCCATTGGCAACTGCCGCCGATTGTCTGATATGCCCGCTGCAAAGCCATCTTGCGGGGAAGCTGATTGACGGACGGATTCTTCGGGTCGGCATTCTGTACCGTATTCATTACAGACTGGCCGATAAACAAAGGACGGTTCTCCGTATGCTTTGCCCACCACTTCACCAAAGTTTCATAGTCGGCAGCCGGATGTCCTATCTGCCAGTACACTTGCGGTATGTTATAATCAATCCAGCCTTTGCGTGCCCACAGAAGTACGTCGGCATACAAATCATCATAATTCTGCAAACCGTTTGTGGCGCTGCCCAGCGGGTCGCTGCTCTGATTGCGGTAGATACCGAAAGGACTCACGCCGAACTTCACCCAGGGTTTCAGTCCGCGAACCGTCTCATGTATTTTCTGAATGAGAATATTCACATTACTGCGGCGCCAGTCCGCCTTATTGCTGAAACCGCCGCCATAGCGTGCAAAGCTGGCATCATCCGGGAAATCCTTTCCCTTGATAGGATAGGGATAGAAATAATCGTCCATGTGAATGGCATCCACATCATAGCGCGACACGATGTCGGTTATCACCTTACAGATATGATTGCGGCTTTCGGGAAGCGCAGGGTCGAAGTAAAGCTGGTCGCCATACGTCACGAACCACTCCGGATGCGAATTATAAATATGGATAGGCGAAAGCTCGTTCTTCAACGAAGTCTTTACCCGATACGGATTAATCCAGGCATGAAACTCCATGCTCCGCTTGTGGCACTCCTCAATCATAAACTGCATAGGGTCCCAATAAGGTTCCGGGGCTTTGCCCTGCACACCTGTCAGGAAACGGCTCCACGGTTCGTACTGCGAAGCATACAACGCATCGGCTTCGGGACGCACCTGAAAAATAACGGCATTGATACCTGCACCTTGCAGGGAGTTCAACTGATTTATCAAGATTTGCTTCAACCGGTCGGTCGGTATGCCACGGAACTGTCCGTTTACCGCCTGAATCCATGCGGCACGAAATTCACGTTTAGGATGTGCGGATGTGGATACGAACTGTGCCTGTACAGCCAGTGAAAGGCAGCAGAAAGCCAGTAACAAGAGGAGATTTCTCACTTTCATTTTATTCTTTTTAAATATTGTGTCGCAAAGATAATGATTATCTTTGCAACTCAATTCATTTTCAATCGTCTTATGGCAAAAAATACATCTATCATCATAAAGGGAGCACGCGTCAATAATCTGAAAAATATTGATGTGGAAATTCCCCGCAACAAGCTGGTCGTCATAACCGGACTGTCCGGTTCCGGCAAGTCCTCGCTCGCATTCGATACACTCTATGCCGAGGGGCAACGGCGCTATGTGGAAAGCCTCAGCAGTTACGCCCGCCAGTTTTTGGGACGTATGAGTAAGCCCGAATGCGATTTCATCAAGGGTATCCCCCCTGCCATTGCCATCGAGCAGAAAGTAAGCAGCCGCAATCCCCGTTCTACCGTAGGCACTTCTACCGAAATCTACGAATACCTGCGCCTGCTCTATGCCCGTGTGGGACGGACTTTCAGTCCGATCAGCGGACAGGAAGTAAAGAAACACTCCACCGAGGACATCGTGAACTGCATGCTCCGGCAACCTGAGGGAACACGCTATACCGTGCTCACCCCGATATTGCTCCGCGAAGGACGTACCTTGCAGCAACAACTGGATATAGACTTGAAGCAAGGGTTCAACCGATTGGAAGTGAACGGAGAAATGGTGCGCATTGACGAGTATCAGCCTAAAGACGGTGACACCGTATTCCTATTGGTAGACCGCATGACGGTTTCCGGCGAAAAAGATGCCGTCAGCCGCCTCACCGACTCCGCCGAAACCGCCATGTATGAGGGTGACGGAGCCTGCCTGCTGCGTTTCTACCAACCGGACGGCACTACCAGCCTGTACCGTTTCAGTACCAAGTTCGAGGCGGACGGCATCACGTTTGAAGAGCCCAACGACCAGATGTTCTCGTTCAACTCCCCCATCGGCGCATGTCCGGAATGCGAAGGCTTCGGACGTGTCGTGGGCATCGACGAACATCTCGTCATCCCCAACCGCTCCCTTTCCGTATACGACGGCGCCGTGGTGTGCTGGCGCGGCGAGAAAATGGGCGAATGGAAAGACATGGTGATACGCGGTGCGGAGAAAGCCGGCTTCCCCATTTTCACTCCCTACTACCAGTTGACAGACGAACAGCGCCGCATGCTGTGGGACGGAACCCGCTACTTCGAGGGTATCAATGCTTTCTTTAAAATGTTGCAGGAAAACCAGTACAAGATACAATACCGCGTTATGCTGGCGCGTTATCGCGGCAAAACCCTTTGTCCCAAATGCCACGGTACAAGGCTGAAGCCCGAAGCCGGTTATGTACGGGTGGGCGGACGCAGCATCTCCGAACTGGTAGACCTGCCCATTACCGAACTGAAAGTGTTCTTCGACAACCTGAAGCTGGACAAGCATGATGCCGACATTGCCCGCCGCATCCTTATAGAAATCAACAACCGCATCCGCTTCCTGCTGGATGTAGGTTTGGGATACCTCACCCTGAACCGCCTCAGCAATTCGCTGTCCGGCGGTGAAAGCCAGCGTATCAATCTGGCAACTTCCCTGGGAAGCAGTCTTGTGGGCAGTCTCTACATTCTGGACGAACCGAGCATCGGACTTCACAGCCGCGACACGGACAAGCTGATACACGTCTTGCGCCAACTGCAACAGTTGGGCAATACGGTGGTCGTGGTGGAACATGACGAAGAAATCATCCGGGCTGCCGATTATATCATCGACATCGGTCCCAAGGCCGGACGTCTGGGCGGCGAGGTTGTCTACCAGGGAGACATGAAGGATTTGCAAAAAAACAGCAACAGCTACACCGTGCGTTATCTTCTGGGCGAGGAAACCATTCCCGTGCCCGAAAGCCGTCGCCCGTGGAACCAGTATATTGAAATCACAGGCGCCCGCGAGAACAATCTGAAAGGCGTGGACGTACGCTTTCCGCTCAATGTAATGACCGTAGTCACCGGCGTATCGGGTTCCGGTAAAAGCACACTGGTGCGCGATATCTTCTTCCGCGCCCTCAAACGCGAGCTGGACGAATGCACCGACCGACCGGGCGAGTTTGCCTCTATCAGCGGAGACCTGCGAAATCTGCGCAACGTAGAGTTTGTAGACCAGAACCCCATCGGCAAGTCCTCGCGTTCCAACCCCGTAACCTACATAAAGGCCTACGACGAAATACGCAAACTTTGGGCAGAGCAACCCCTCGCCAAACAAATGGGCTATACCGCCGGCCATTTCAGCTTCAACAGTGAAGGCGGCCGTTGCGAGGAGTGCAAGGGCGAGGGAACCATCACCGTAGAGATGCAGTTCATGGCGGACCTTGTGCTGGAGTGCGAATCCTGCCACGGCAAACGCTTCAAGGCAGATACGCTGGAAGTGAAATTCCATGATGTCAATATCTACGATGTACTGGAAATGACCGTTAACCAAGCCATTGAATTCTTCACCGCACACGGACAGAAGAAAATCGTGAAGCGCCTGCAACCGCTGCAAGATGTGGGGCTGGGATATATCAAACTCGGCCAGTCGTCCTCTACCCTCTCCGGTGGTGAGAACCAGCGCGTAAAACTGGCCTACTACCTCAGTATGGAGAAAGCCGACCCTACGCTATTCATCTTCGACGAGCCTACCACCGGCCTGCACTTCCACGACATCCGCAAACTGCTGGAAGCCTTTGATGCACTGATACGCCGCGGCCATTCCATCGTTATCATCGAGCATAATATGGACGTAGTGAAGTGTGCCGACCATGTTATAGACCTCGGCCCCGAAGGCGGAGACAAAGGCGGCTATATCGTGGCAACCGGTACACCGGAAGAAGTGGCGGCGTGTGCAGCAAGCTACACAGGGCAGTTCCTAAGAGAAAAACTACAATAACCAAACGTACAATTCCGTCAGAAACATCCCGTAAGATAGATTAATCCGTCTTACGGGATGTTTTTTCATCTCACGAAACAAAAAATCGTCTCCTAAGACGAAACAAACCATCTTAGGAGACGAAATCAGATATTGTGCAAAAAGAGCTTTTTCTTTTTTAGAAGTAGAAACCGAATCCCACTTTCAGACCGAACTCCGAACGGTCTTTATTTATATCCCAATAAACGGCAGGCTCGATAGTGACCGTACGCGACAGGAAGAAAGCATAACCGCCCTCCATACCGAAGCCGAAACGGGTTTTATCGTCACCGTCCCAGTTGTAACGGTTCAAGTTTACATCAGCTCCCAGAAATACACCAATTTTGTTGAAATAGTAACGTCCGCCCACACCCAACGTATAGACATCCGTTCCGCCGCCTTGCCATGTAGCGCCGGCATCCAGCAGCAAAGCCACGTTATCGATTAAAAAAGCACCGCCCTTGACCTCAAGACCGAAATGAGCCTTATCCGTTTCCGTATTGTAGGAAAAATTAAGCCCGGTAACGGAAGGGTTGACAAACCACTTTCCTTTTTCAAACTGCGCATGGGCAGCCACTGTGCCAATAAGCAGGCATACGATTAATGCAAGTCTTCTCATCTTGTTTTCGTTTTTAAGTGAATAATTATTTTCGTTCTATTTTATCTTCTTCACGGCGCTTACGCTGCAACTCCTCTTTTTTGCGCAGCACCAGCCACAACGCCAGTACGATGACATACGAAGCGATTACGGTTACATATTTCTCCGTATTGCTAATTTCCGTATTGCGCGGCAGGAAATACGCCGCGGTGGCAGAAACATAAATAAGCAGGGCTACGGTCAGCCCGGTAGATTTCTTGAGTTTCTTCATCGGTTTAAGAGTTTTTTAGTCTGTTTGTCTTTTCTTCCATAGCACGAACCATACTAGAGCTATCGCCACACCGGCTACTCCTATGCCGTAGGATGCCGGATGCGACAGGCCGAAACCTTCGGGCGCTATACAGATATACGTTGTACAGACGCAGGTCATGAAAAGGGCAGGTATCAACGTCAGGAAATACAACTTCCTCGCACGCACCAGATACACTGTGACAGCCCATAGGGTAAAGACGGACAAGGTCTGATTGGCCCATGCAAAGTAACGCCATATCATATCGAAACCGTCCTTATCGCGCAGGCTGTACAGCAACAGTCCGATAGCAGCCAAAAACATCGGTATGCAGATATATAAACGGCGGCGCATCGTTTTTTGTTCCATCCCCAGGAAATCTGCAACGATAAGCCGTGCCGAACGGAAAGCGGTATCGCCGCTGGTAATGGGGGCTGCAATCACACCCAGTATAGCCAGTACGCCTCCGATTGTTCCCAGCCAGTCTTTCGTAATGGCATCCACAATGACGGCGGCATTCGTCTCCGCCATTCCGTTTTCATGGAAGAAGCAAGTAGCGGCGGCAGCCCAGATAAGGGCCACGATGCCTTCGGTAATCATGGCTCCGTAGAATATAGGACGTCCATGGCGCTCGCTCGTCATGCAGCGTGCCATCAAGGGGCTTTGCGTGGCATGAAAACCGCTGATAGCCCCGCACGCGATACTGACAAACATAATGGGAAATACAGGCAGCGCCGAAGCGTTGGGATGGGTATTCTGCAATCCGTCCCATACTTCCGGCAATACCGGATGCTTCACGTAGAGCATAACCAAAATGCCCACCGCCATAAACAGCAGCGCAATGGCAAACAGCGGATATATCTTGCCGATAATCTTATCCACCGGCAGCAAGGTGGCAAGTATATAATAGATAAAGACCACCACAATCCAGAAAACGGTGTCCAGCGTTTCCGGCGTCAGGCTGGCAAGCAGTCCGGCAGGGCCTGCCACAAACACGGCTCCCACAAGTATCATCAGGACAACGGTAAATCCGCGCATCACCTGCTTGGTAGTCACGCCCAGATAACGGCCTATAATCTCCGGCAGGCTCTCGCCCCCGTTGCGCAACGAAAGCATTCCTGCAAAATAGTCGTGCACCGCCCCGGCAAAAATACTACCGAACACTATCCACAGATAGGATGCCGAACCGAATTTCGCTCCCATGATTGCACCGAAGATAGGTCCCAGGCCTGCGATATTCAGGAACTGTATCATAAAGATTTTCCACGTAGGCAGCGGGATATAGTCCACCCCGTCAGCTTTTGTAATAGCAGGAGTCTTGCGGTCGTCCGGTCCGAATACGTGTTCTATAAAGCGTCCGTAGATGAAATAACCTGCAACCAACGCCAGCAGGCAGAGCGTAAATGTAATCATGGCGTGCTAATGTTTAATATACAGCAAGTGTTAATAATGTATTTTATATATGCAAAGTTACTACAAAAAAGTGAAATGCGGAAAGATATAGTGATAGAATTGAGTTACAAGGGTTTTGGTTGAAGTGGCGATAATCCGTGAAGCCATTACAATCCCTGCCGAAGCCAAATCCTGACGCCGCTACGTTACTTGTTCGTAACCATGCCCGAAAATGCGACAAACGGGTACGAATAGCGAAACAAGGCTCTAAGGAATAGTGAGTTATCCATAACTCATGCGAAAAATCAGGTTACGGAAAAAGATTGCGCCGTTCCTCCCCGTTTTGCGTACCAACACCGGACTCTTCACCAACTAATTTTGAAACCCAAAAATTAAGGACAATGAAGAGTACATTTTCAGTAATCTACTACCTCAAGCGTCAGGTAGTGAAAAAGGACGGGACAGTTCCCGTCATGGGACGCATCACGGTGGACGGCAGCCAGACACAGTTCAGCTGCAAACTGACTGTCGATCCGAAACTGTGGGACACCAAAGGTGGACGTGTCACGGGCAGAAGCACGGCGGCACTCGAAACGAACCGTATGCTTGACAAGATGCGGGTACGCATCAACAGGCATTATCAGGAAATCATGGAGCGTGACAACTTCGTCACGGCGGAGAAGGTGAAGAACGCCTTTCTCGGACTGGAACACCGCTACCACACGCTGATGCAGGTGTTCCGCCAGCACAACGAGGACTACGAGAAGCAGGTGGAGGCAGGCATGAAAGCCAAAGGCACGCTGCTGAAGTACCGCACCGTTTACAAGCACATGCAAGAGTTCCTCGACATCCGCTACCATGTGAAGGACATCGCCCTAAAAGAGCTTACCCCGGCTTTCATCTCCGACTTCGAGATGTTCCTGCGCACGGACAAGCACTGCTGCACCAATACCGTGTGGCTGTACGTCTGCCCGTTACGGACGATGGTATTCATCGCCATCAACAACGAGTGGCTGACGCGCGACCCGTTCCGCGAGTATGAAATCAAGAAGGAGGAAACAACACGCAGTTTCCTGACCAAAGATGAGATCCGCCTGCTGATGGAGGGGAAACTGAAAAACGCCAAACAGGAATTGTACCGCGACCTCTACCTGTTCTGCGCCTTCACGGGGCTGTCGTTCGCGGATATGCGCAACCTTACGGAAGAGAATATCCGCACCTACTTCGACGAACACGAGTGGATAAACATCAACC
>OHIK01000108.1_pt1 | contig 60549 bp, 42 predicted proteins | sample 1568241 | NCBI WGS metagenome assembly OHIK01 (sample SAMEA3879567, study PRJEB24766) | human gut metagenome | biome: human-associated habitat; feature: feces | place: USA | collected 1985/1987 | reverse complement strand
CTTCCTCTTGGACTTGAACCAAGGACCCTCTGATTAACAGTCAGATGCTCTAACCAACTGAGCTAAGGAAGAATGTTTCGCTTTTTCAAAGGTTATTTCGTAACCCCTTTCTGAAATTGCACTGCAAAAGTACGGGGTATTTTCGAAATATGCAATATCTTTGCGAAAAAAATTTTGAAAAAATGAATACAATAGGTTTAGGAAACGCTTTGGTAGACGTTTTATTGAGGCTTGAAAATGATGATGTCCTATCGGAAATCGGTATACAGAAAGGGGCTATGGATATGATTAACAGGGAACAAATGATCGCTATCCGTACGACTTTGGCCGGTTTGCCACGTACGCAGACTCCGGGAGGATCTGTTTGTAACACGATGCGTTCGATGTCTTCTTTAGGGGCTAATTCCGGTTTTATCGGTAAGATCGGGGATGATTCGATCGGTGGATTCTATGAGGATGCGTTGGAAAAAGCGGGTGTTACTTCCTATTTTATCAAGACGGATGGACTTACAGGTAGCTGTACGGTGATGATTTCGCCGGATGGGGAACGTACGATGGGTACTTTCCTTGGCCCGGCCCCGACAATAACCCCGGATGAGATCACCGAGGAGATGCTAAGTAAATATCAATGTATTTATATAGAAGGTTACTTGCTCGTAAACGAGCCGTTGGTTCGTTCTACGATGGAGAAGGCTAAAAAGTTAGGCTTGAAAGTAGCGCTGGATTTGTCGAACTTCAATATCGTGAATGGTTTTAAAGGAATGCTGGAGGATATCATTCCTAAATATGTAGATATTTTATTCTCTAATGAGAGCGAGGCGGAAGCTTATACCGGACAAAAGGCTGCTGAGGCCGTACGTACCCTGTCTGAGCTAGTTGAGGTCTCTTTGGTTACTTTGGGAAAGGATGGGGCCTTGATTGGTAGTCATGGCCAATTTTATTCTGTCCCGGCTGAGGGAGGTAAACCTATTGATACGACTGGTGCCGGTGATAACTTCGCCGCCGGATTCTTATACGGTCAATCCATAGGGGCGTCATTGGTACAATCCGCACGCATCGGATCGATGTTAGCGGGCTATGTGATCGACGTGGTTGGCCCGCAGATACCGGATGATAAATGGGAACAAATAAAGTTAAAAGTAAAAGGGATATTGGCTTAGGCGGCGTATTATTCCTTACATTTATGCCGTTAATTAACTAAATATTGTATGTACAGATTGGTTCAACGAAGAGGAGTTATAGGTTTATTTTGCTTGCTGTTCGTCGCAAGTAGCGTAGTGCCGGGATGGGCGCAGAAAGATAACCGCTTTGAGGTGAGTAAGAACCTAGACATTTTCAATTCTTTATTGAAAGAAGTAGAGATGTTCTACGTGGATTCAGTGGATGTGGATAAAACCGTTCAGCGGGGAATCGAGGCGATGTTGAGTGGTTTAGACCCTTATACGGAATATTATCCTGAGCAAAATACGGAGGAATTGAGTTTGATGACAACTGGCGAATACGGAGGTATCGGTTCCTTGATCCGTCAGCGTAATAATGAGGGAGGCGTGATGATCGCCGAGCCTACGGAGGGAATGCCTGCGGATTTGGCGGGCTTGAAGCCGGGCGATCTGATCTTGGCGATCGACACGATCGATGTTTCCAATGCTACCAGCTCCCGGGTAAGTGAATTATTGAAAGGGGTCCCTAACACGAAGATGGTACTGACGATTCAACGTCCGGGCGAGAAGAAACCCCGGAAGTTCGAGATTACCCGTAAGCAAATCACGACACCTCAAGTTACTTACTATGGGGTTAAGAATGACAGTATCGGTTATATTTATCTAAGGGCATTTACTATCAAGAGTGCTCAAGAGGTGAAAGAGGCATTCTTGGATTTAAAGAAAAATCATAATATCAAATCTTTGGTATTGGATTTGCGCGGTAACGGCGGCGGTGTGCTGGAAGGTGCCGTGCAAATTGTGGGTATGTTCGTTCCGAAAGGCAGCGAGGTGCTTTCTACGAAAGGAAAAATTAAGCAATGGGATCGTACGTATCGAACCTCTACGGAGCCTTTGGATACGGTAATGCCGTTGGCTATATTGATCAATGGAGGTACGGCTTCCGCCGCCGAGATCGTATCGGGATCTTTGCAGGATATGGATCGTGCCGTGCTGGTGGGGCAACGTTCGTTTGGTAAGGGGTTGGTGCAAGCTCCTCGTGACCTTCCTTATAATGGAAAGGTGAAAATCACGATGAGCAAATACTATATCCCGAGTGGCCGTTGCATCCAACAAATCGATTATTCGCACCGGAAAGAGGATGGTAGCGTGGCTGCTATTCCGGATAGCTTGACTTCCGTATTCTATACGTCCAAGAAGCGTCCGGTTCGTGATGGTGGTGGCGTACGTCCGGAGTTTGAGGTGAAGGAGCCGAAAGTGCCTACCATGATGTATTATTTGGCGGCGGATACGGTCTTGTTCGACTTCGTTACGGAGTGGGTGCAAAAGCATAAGACAATCGCTCCCATCGAGGAATTTACGGTTTCCGATGAGGATTTTGAGGCTTTGAAGCAATACGCCAAGTCCAAGAATTTCACGTATGACCGCCAAAGCGAGAAAGTATTGAAGAACTTGAAAGAAGTGGCTGAGTTCGAGGGGTATCTGGAAGAGGATTCTACGGCGTTCAAGGAATTAGAGGCTAAGCTGACTCCGAATCTGGAAAAAGATTTCGATCGTTTCAAGGATGAGGTGAAACGAGTAATGGCCGCCGAGATCGTAAAACGTTATTATTACCAAAGAGGAGAGTTGCAAGAAAGCTTGAAAGATGATCCTGTATTGGAGAAAGCGTTGGAAGTGCTGGGCGATCCTAAGTTATATAACGAGACACTCAGTACCCCTACAGTTACCACGGCACAAGCTGTAGAGACGGAGCGTGCTCCGTCTCCCACTGTCAAACAGTAATTTAAGATACCGATTTGAGGGGATGAGACGGGGCACGCCCCGTCTCTACAACGAGAATTTTATATGTAATACAACCAATTCCGAGACGGTTCCCACCCGGTAAGGTGGTCCCGCTATGCCGATGCCGGAAGATACGTAAAACTGCGTCGGTCCCTTCCTATAGTATCCGTACGGGCATTCATAAATTAGTTTCATCAATAGGGGATAAGGCCATAACTGTCCGTTATGTGTATGTCCGTGCAATCCCAGATCCACCCCGTTCATATTCATCTCGGCGAACGACCAAGGCTGATGATCCAATACGATAATCGGTTTGTCGGTATCCACTCCTTTCATTAACGAATGGAGCGATTTTCGTTTCTTATTGATGAAGTCATCCCGCCCGATTAGATAAAAGGTAGAGTCCGGTTGGACTACCGAGTCTATCAGCAACGTACCTCCCGTCTTTTGCAGCCAACGATACTTTGCGTTCCGGTTTGCCCGGTATTCGTGGTTCCCGTAAACGATATATACACCTAACGGGGCTTTTAATTGTTTTAGATCATCCTCTATGTAGGCGTTCTCCGCGAACCGGGATTCATAATCCATGATATCTCCCACTAATACCACCATATCCGGATGCTGCGCATTGCTGAGCGCCACATATTTTTGTACCAATTCCTTTCCGATAACTTCTCCGATATGTAAGTCGCTCATCATGACAATTGTTAGGCTATCCCGGTCTCCTGCGCTTTTGGGCAACGTGATATATACGTTCTTAACAATCGGGTTGGTTACCGTATGGTATGCGTGAATCATTAAGCCGGTGACACCGGTTATAATAAGAAAAAACAGCGTCAGCTTGGTTTGTTGCCAATGCCCCGTTACCCATTTGGGGAACCACGGTTTGATACGTTGTGAGAGCCTGATCAACTCAAGTGCCAATAGGGATAATGTGATGTAAATGGACGCTATATACCAAGTATTACAGATGTATTGGATGGTGATTATCACGTTATCAGGCAATTCGTTCCTGAAAATAAACCCGAAAAAATAAAGCGATAACTCGAGTATGAAAAACAAGATAAAAGGAATCCGGCAACTTTTCTTAGGAGGAAGCGCTTGATATCCTCTCCAGAAAATATACGGATTTAGTAATAGTTGCGCTACGATCGATTGAATAAATACTTTCATCTTTACTCTTTGAATGTGATATTGAACACCACCATCTCGCTGTTCGTACCGATACGGAAAGGCGGTCCCCACAAAGATAAGCCGGATGAGACATAAATCGTACTATTTCCGATTTTTTTAATCCCGTAACTTAATTCGAACAGATGATCCACGATCCAGTTCATCGGCCATACTTGTCCTTGATGTGTATGTCCGCTAAACTGTAAGTCTACGCCAGCCTCTTCCGTTTTCTCTAAATCGTAGGGTTGATGGTCTAGTAAGATAACAGGTTTGCTTTTATCAAGGTTCGCGGTAAGCTGACCTAAAGTTTTCCGTCCTTTGTTATGCCGGTCGTCCCGTCCTATGAGTTGGATCTGATTGGGCAAGATAGCCACGGAATCCCTTAAAAGTACGATGGGCGTCTGCGCTATGAATTTCTCGCTATCCTCTATGCCACTGATATACTCATGGTTGCCCGGTACCATATAAACGCCTAATGGGGCGTAGATCTTGGACAGTTCCTCTTCCATATGCTCGTATCGCAGAGGTGCGACACTGTTGTCTATCAAGTCTCCACCGATAAGAACGATGTCCGGGCGTTGGGCGTTTATCATATCCACATATCCGGCAAGCATCGTCTTGTTGGTAGCGTATCCTAAGTGTATGTCGCTAATGGCTACGACCTTCTGCGGCTGTCCATCGGTATCGGCCGGTTTGTTGATAACCATGTTGATAACTCGTGTATCAGGATGTTGGTAATTATAGTTTCCATATCCTAATAAGCTGAGTGTTAAGAATAAGGATAAATAGAATGAGTATTTGAAACGTAGGTGGAAAAGTCGTAACATATCAAATACCAACAGGGCCAATACCATGTATAAAGTGAACACGAGCCATCCTGTCCCTACTTGAGAAACCGTTTGAGCGAAAGAAGCCGGCATATCCAGATTCCTGAATAGAAAACTACTGAAGAACGATAAAGCTCCTCCCCAAAAAACAATGGATAACAATACTTTAACTCCGGTAGACTGGCTTTTCAAAGCCTGTTTTCCCTTTAGATAAATATAAATATTCCCTGCAAGATACAGGATTGGAAGTATGATAAAGAACGTCCACATCTCAATTAATTTTCCGCGAAGATAATGAAAACTCTTTAGGTAGCAAACGCTGCACGCTACGTCCCTATAGGATCGATATAAATTCCAAACAATAAGTTTGGTAATGAGGAGAATTATATAATATACTGATTCTTAGTATGCTAAAAACAGGATGATCTTTTACTCAAAACATGTACGTGTTTCCGGAAAAAGTCGTACGTGTTTTTGCGAAAAGTCGTACGTGTTTTTCCCGAATCATGTGATAAGGAACAAGAGCGTCTATAAAAATATACAATAAGCCTCCCTTGGTTACGATGAGGGGAGCCAGTTGTCTTTTGATAATACATATCCGACGTTTTCGACCGGCAAGTTATCTTAGGTTCGTTGGCGAAGTATCTTAAGTTCATAGGCAAAGTATCTTAGGTTCATAGGCCGATACACCTAAGATACTAAAAATTCCCACAACTGGGCGTAGAGGCCTCTCGGAGAACTATTTTTTTAATTAATGTATATCCAACTCCTTTTGTCATTTCCAGCGAGAGCGTCGTGTCCTTTTCCAATAGCTTGCGTAAGCGGGAGATCGTGGTGTTCAAGCTATCATGAGCTTCTTTATCGTTCCAGATTTCTTGGAGAAGGGTTTCCCGGCTTACCGGTCGATTCATTTGTTCCGATAGCTTATAGAGAACTGCGAAATCCTTGGGACTTAATGTCTTTAGCGGCTCTTGCTTATAGAGTATTTTATGGGTGGAAGGCTGCAACTGGTAATCTCCAATAGATATCCTATCGTATACCGGGACGGCCTTTTGGCAGAATCTGCGAATCAAGCAATCTATCTCTTGTATATCGTAAGGCTTTTTGGTATAATGATTGGCTCCTGCCTCATAGCAACGGGCTATTTCTTCCCCGTCATTATGAGAAGAAGCGATTAATATGGGCAATGATGGTTGCTTGGCGCGGATAAAAGGCAAATACTCCAATGCGTTCTGGTTGCCTACTTCCAGATCGAGAAGCAGGATATTAGGGCATTCTTTTTCTATCATGTCTTGAATACCGCTTAACGTGTTGGCGTAGCAAACCTCGTATCCTTTACTTTGCAAAGCCAATACGATGATTTGAGCCAAGTTAAGATCATCTTCGATAAAGATCACTTTCTGTTTATCTTCCATATAGTGTTATGAGTTTTCAGCTGGCAAGTTAATAAAAAATGTTGAACCGACACCTTCTTCACTCTTAAAAGTCAGGGAGCCGCTCATTTCTTTAGCCATTAGCATTACGCTACTCAAACCTAATCCATATCCCGGTTGCGCAGGCTTGTCGGCTTGTTTCACCCGGAAGAATTGTTGTCCGAGTTTCTTCTGGGCTTTCTTGGGGATTCCCCAACCGCTGTCTTTTATGGCTATTCGGAAATGATCGCTTTGCCTAGTCAATGTTACGGTGATTCGTACATCGTCATCCGAATATTTCAATGCGTTCTCCAGTAAATTCCGGAGGCAACGTTCCATGCGAACGGTATCAGTTTGGATCATGTCGGGGAAATCCTCGCTTTTCTCAAGCATGAACAAGGGGTTCTTGTTCGGATAGAGCCTAACTATCGCTTGGTAGGTTTGCTCAATAAATGAATTAATTTCTATAGGCGACCTTCGTACGCTCGCTTTCCCATCCGCTGTTTTCAGTAGTGATAGCATGGACTCGATGATCTCTATCAACTGTTTTATCTGAGTTTTTCCGGTATTTAATATATTCACTTTCATCGGTTCTTTCTCTAGGCTAGCGATAAAATCCATAGAGGCATACGCCGTGTTCAGCGGAGATTTCAAGTCGTGAATGGCGCTGTGAACGGCTATTTCACGGTCTCGGAGTTGGGCGTGGGCTTTACGGATGGTTCTTAATAGGTAATAAAGGCATCCGGTGGAAAAGATCAAGATCAAACAAGATACGGTAAGGGAGTAAAGCATGATTTCTGTGATTCTAGAAGAAGCTTTTACATAACCTTGTACGTATTGTAAGCCTTGTGTTCCAATAGGTAATACTTCGGTCTGGAATTTATATAGTGAACGCTTGAAGGGCTTTCCGGTAGTACTTACTATTTGTCGTGTGGAATCATATACCACTACTTGGGTAGTAGCGTTTATGTTCTGTTTAGCTAATAAATTCTTAAATAGACTATCTAATACAGTCGGTCGCAGCGGCTTGTCGCTGTTCCTTAATCCGTCTTGCATTCGTTGGAATAATAAGTCGGCGGTATTTCCTTCTAGGTTCCTTTGTTCTACTTGTGACCAAGTAATAGTATCTCCTTTTAATTTGTTTCGTTCTTCCGGTGTCATATCACTAGCCGACTTGATAAACCATTTGGGATTATTGGGATCTTTGTGTTTCTTCTTCGACATCCGCCCAGACATCTCTAGTTTTATGGCTGCTCGGAATTGATCACTTACTATCTCTTGTAGTTTGTTGTTCTCTACATTATATATAGTGTGTAGCCAATATCCTAGAGAAAAGAGAAGGGCTAATAGGGTTGTTATTGCGATTAGAGTGGGTCGTTTCATGCCTTTTGTGTTTTCGTTGCTACAAAAATAATATTTTTTTCATTGTTAGCTGTTTGTTAGAAAAATATTAGGCGTTTGTTAGAAATCCTGTGATTTTTCTACTATATTTTTGTGATATAATAAAAATTGATAAAGATGGAGACATTAGAGTTATTATCGTTGGATGAACTTTCTACTATTAAAGGTGGGGAATGGCATTATGATGCGGAAACGGATGAGTGGTATTGGGTTGAGCCTTTAAGAGGGGAGTAGAGGAACCTGGTATCTTGAAAAAATTACTTTAAGAGATACTTGTACAAGTGCTTATTGAGTTTTTTTTAGTTTCTCTATTAAAGTGTTTTAAAAAACTAACAGTAAGAGAATGAATATTCCCTGTCTCTTATTTGATAAGGTTCTTTTGGAATTTTAATGGTTTGATGATGAGAGATGTAAAGATTGTAATTTATTTCTGATATGTAGTGGAGGATGCCCTCGGAGAAGAATTAGCAATCGCTTTTTTAATGGTGAACATGAATTGTGTAGCCTTTATAAAGATAATGGAGCTTTATTGAAGGCTTTGGGACGTTATTATGAATCATTGACCAATAATAAAAAGATGGATCAACCATTGATGTTTAAATAGAAACTATATATGATATAATCAATATTATATTGGTTCGCCAGTATTAAATTTGAGTAATCTTGTATTAATGTGAGCGAATATGGAAAAGTGGAAAAAATTTCGACTTGTGACGATGCTATTTATTGTATGTTGCGCACGAATAGCGGCCCAAGATAATAATCAAGTGAGGGGGATCTTGTGTGGAGAGGATGCCTTGCCACTTCCGTTCGCTAATGTATTGCTTTTAAATCCAGTTGACTCCTCTTTACTGTATGGAGGGGTGACGAATGATAGAGGTGTATTTACTTTCTCCATCCAGCAAGTAGGTAATATGTTATTGAAAGCTTCTTTTGTAGGATATAAGGATATTTTTCATCCTATAACAATATTAAAGGGAAAGAATGATTTAGGAAACTTAACTTTGCAAGAAGAAAAAATATTATTGCAGGATGTAACAATCACCGCACAACGACCTACGATCACGATGAAAGGTGGAAATATCGTGACTGTGGTGCAAAATTCTTCTTTAAGTTTGTTGGGTACTGCGCAAGATGTGATGAGATATGTACCAGGAGTTATAAGATTAGGTGATGAGTTGCAAGTTTCGGGGAAAGGGAATCCTGATATATATGTTGATGGTCATAAGTTGCAGGATGTATCAGAATTAGATCGTATAAGTTCCAATGACATAAAATCAATAGAGGTTATATTGAATCCCAATGCAAGGTATGACGCTCAAAGTAGGGCTGTGCTTAATATCACAACGAATAAAAAAGAGCGTAATGGGCTATATGTATATAGCATGGGACGAATGGGAATGGGGCACTATTTAAGAAACCAAGAAATGATAAATCTTGGATATAGTTTGGGGAAATTTGATTGGTATATTGGTTATAATCATTTTTTCTCGAATCAAAAAAGGATAGAGCAGGAAATACAACAGAAAGAAGCTCGTGATACAATTGTTATACAACGGGAATATTCTCCTAACAAAGAAGCCTCTGGATTTCATTCCTTGACCAGTAATTTTAATTATATGATTAATCAGAATAATTTTATTGGAGCCAAATATCTTTATGTGAAGTCTAGGAATGATTGGAAAGTAGAAGATGGATCTTTTAAGATGTTCGTAAATGAGGAAATTCTACCTGTTTTGTGGACAGATAACCATTCAAAGGCTAATACTCGTATGCATCAGATCAACGCTTTTTATCAAGGTTCGTTCAATGACTTTTTCAAGATTCAAGCAGATATAGATTATATGGATCGCAATTATTCGAATACCGCTAGGATTGAGGAGGTACAGGATGATATCGATAAACATACGGACTTATTGCGTGATCGAGTGAATAAGTTACTTGCTGGACGTCTGGATTTAAGTTGTGATTTTAAGGACGGTGGTAAACTAAATTGGGGTGGAGAGTACAGCCATGTGGAGACTGCGGGAAACTCAAATCTTGTAGGAGAAGTTAAAAATGATTTTTCGAATATAGAAAAGAAAATAGCGACTTTTATGGCATACAAGATACAGCTGAATAAAGTGTTAATTGAAGGAGGATTACGTTATGAGAATGTATTGGCGTATGCCTTTAGTAATGGAGTGGAACTCTCCAATAAACGTTATTCAGAATTGTTTCCTTCCCTATCCCTCTTATACCCTTTGCGCAATGTTGATTTCTCTTTCGACTTATCAAGACGTATAAGGCGCCCGTCGTTTGGGCAGCTATCCAATGAATTAGTTTACTACAATCAATATTATCGATATCGTGGCAATCCTGATATAAATCCTCAAACAATTTGGAATATGGAAATAGGAGGACATTATCGGTTTTTGAACTTTCGGATGAATTATCAGCATATAAAAAAATTTATCGTAGATGATTTTTTTATAGATCCGTCGAATGCGTTGGTTACGGTTGAGCAGCCTTCTAATTATCCCGATTATTATGTGCTAGGATTAACAATAACGGCTGAACAGAGTGTGAATTGTTGGAAGGGGGTCTTAAATGGATCCTTGTATAAGCCTTTTTTTACAGTAGCTCATAATGGACAATCTTTTTTGTATAATAAACCTTATGTGGATATAAGTATTAATAACCAGTTTTTTTTGCCGAAAGATTATACAATAAGATTTGATGGTTATCTCTATTCTGGTGGTAGTAGAGACAACAAAAATTGTAAAGTGAGAGAAAGTGTTGATATTGCGATAAGTAAGGCTTTTCTTGAAAAATCGTTGATGGTTACTTTGCGGCTTGAAGATCTATTCCATGGGATGAATACGCAAACCTATAGTGAAATGAATGGCTTGTCGATGAATAAGAAGGTTGAACGGGATTCAAGGATAGTCATGCTGACCCTTACATGGGTGTTCAATAAGTTGAAATCCGATTATAAAGGAGTTGGCGCGGCAAAAGATGAATTGTATAGATAGATGTATTAGAAATGAAAACAGAATGAAATTTCCACACATCAAACAACCGGACTCCATGGAATGCGGTGCCACCTGCCTCCGCATGATCGCCAAGTTCCACGGCAAGGAGTATTTCGCCGAGACGCTGCAGAACCTTTGCGTCGTCACCCGGGAAGGAGTCTCTATGTTGGGTATCGCTGATGCCGCCGAGTATATAGGATTCCGTACGATATGTGGACGAATGACCCTGGGGAAGATGGTGGAGCAACGCCCTTTCCCCTGTATCCTCCATTGGAACCAGGATCACTTCGTCGTACTCTATGACGCTAAAAAGAAACGGGATGGTGAATATGTTTTCTATATTGCCGATCCCGGCAAGAATCTATTACGGATCAATGAGGATGAGTTTCGTAATGCGTGGATCAGTACCCGTACGAGAGGGGAGGAAAAAGGCATATTAATGGCCTTGCAGCCGACCCCCGCTTTTTATGAGCGGAAAGATGAACGCCATACGGGAAGGGATCCTTTTCATTTTCTTTGGGGATATATGAAACCTTACAAACGTTTCTTTATCCAGTTGATATTGGGACTTGCGTTGGGGAGCGTGTTGCAATTAATCTTTCCGTTTCTTACTCAAGCGATCGTGGATAAAGGTATAGCTACTAAGAATCTGAATCTGATCTATCTGATCTTGGCGGGACAGTTGATGCTGGTCTTGAGCCGTGCCTCGGTGGACTTTATCCGTCGCTGGATATTACTACATATAAGCGCGAGGGTGAATATATCATTGTTATCCGATTTCTTGATCAAACTGATGCGATTACCCATGTCGTTTTTCGATACGAAGATGACGGGCGATCTCTTGCAACGCATCCATGATCATGAGCGTGTGGAACGTTTCTTGACGGCGCAGACATTGACGGTGCTTTTCTCCGCTTTCAGCTTCGTGGTGTTCGGTGGGGTATTACTTTATTATAATCGATTGATATTTTTTGTTTTCGTACTAGGTAGCGCTTTATACGCCGTATGGGTGACATTCTTCCTTAAAAAACGCCGTTTGCTAGACTATACTTATTTTGAGCAACGGGCACGTAATCAATCGAAAACCATGCAGCTGTTGAATGGTATGCAAGAGATCAAGCTTCAGCATTGTGAGCGCCGCCGCCGTTGGGAATGGGAGGATATTCAGGCGGACTTGTTCCGTACGAACATCGAATCGATGCGGCTGCAACAGAGTCAGGAGGCCGGTAGTATCCTGATCAATGAGGTGAAGAATATCGTGATTACGGTGATTGCCGCTACGGCTGTGATCGGGGGTAGCCTGTCGCTGGGTATGATGTTGGCTATACAGTATATTATCGGGCAGTTGAACGCTCCGGTGGAACAGTTCGTGCAGTTTCTTTATAGTTGGCAAGACGTGAAGATTAGTCTGGAACGGATGAGCGAGATCCATGATCGGGAAGAAGAGGAGACGCCGGAACGTATGATAACCGGTTTTAACGGAAGCGATAGGGACATTGAGATTCGTAACGTGACGTTTCAATATGAGGGCATCCATTCGCCGAAAGTCTTGGAGCGGATAAACCTTAAAATACCTCGAGGTAAGATTACGGCGATCGTAGGAACGAGTGGTAGCGGGAAAACAACCTTGATCAAGTTATTATTGGGCTACTATAATCCGGTAGAAGGTGATATCCGGGTGGGTGGAAATGATTTGCGATCTTTCAGCCTTTTATGGTGGCGTGACCAATGCGGTGCGGTGATGCAAGACGGTTATCTGTTCTCTGAATCGATCGCACGCAATATTGCCGTGGATGACGGTGAGATTGATAAATCTCGCTTGTTATTGGCAGCTCGTATCGCCAATATAGAGGAATTTATCGAGCGCTTACCCTTAAAATATAATACGGTGATAGGTCCGGATGGTCAAGGCGTAAGCCAAGGCCAGCGTCAACGGATCTTGATCGCCCGGGCGGTTTATAAGAACCCTTCTTATCTCTTTTTCGATGAGGCGACGAATTCGTTGGATGCCAACAATGAACGTGCTATAGTAGAGAATCTGACGGACTTTTACCGGGGTAAGACGGTAATAATCGTCGCCCATCGATTAAGTACCGTGCGCAACGCCGATCAAATCGTGGTACTGGATAAAGGCCGTATCGTGGAGGTAGGTTCACATGAGGACTTGATCAAGCGTAATGGTGCTTATTATAACTTAGTAAAGAATCAATTGGAATTAGGAAACTAAAAATATGGCAACCTATAATGAGATGAAGAAAAAAGCGGATTCCGAGCAAGACCGTATCGAATTGCGTAGCGAGAAGGTACGTAACATGATCGGCGAGATGCCCTCTTTCCTGATTCGTTGGGGGAATACGATCTTGGTGGTGATCTTCGCATTGCTGGCTTTAATCTTCACTTGGTGTGTATACTTTTAACGTGACTACTGGTGTGCCCCATAAGCAGTAGTGGCGTAAGCCTACGGCAGTAGTGGTGTTGGCCGATAAGACTACTGCCGTGAGGCGATGGGGGTACTCCTGTTATTTAGCGTAACCCACAGGATGATTGATCATCGGGATTTGGGAGTCGGATAGCTTCAACACTTTTTTCAAAGCATCAGCCTCCATGCTACCTCGGGGAACTGTTACCAAGCCGCATCCGGAACAGAACAAGGCTATATTCTGAGAGACCAGCCCGGCGTCTAACGCTCCAAAACGCTCACGTAATTGCGGTGTACCTACATTGCCGAATTTGGAAACATCTGAAACCATCAATAGGCAAACGGGGGCCGAATTTACAGACGTTTGCTTACCTCCGATCAGTGGACGATGGTCACCTTCCGCTACCGGGTTTAGTTGGTGGGCCTTTGGATCATACAAGTAAGCGCCCTCTTCCATAAGTACATAGACATCTATGTCTTGCTTGTTCAAGGCGGAAGCGGCGGTACGTTTTCCATCCTCCCGGTTGATACCGATAGCGGCCCACATCAAATCAGAAAGGTCTTGCTGGCTGAGCTTCTTGTTGGCGAACTCACGTTCAGAGTGACGATTGGCCAAGGCTTTCATCACCGAAGCGCCTCGGGTCTTGTCGGGAGCATTCAACTTAATGGCTTTTAAACTCTGGGCCTGCATACCGGCTAGGCCTAACATCAAAGTGGCTAATACACAAAAAATAGTTCTCATAATGTTGTTATTTAGAAAATTAGATGTACAAAAATAATGATATATTTCTTTTTTTAGACTTTTTGTGAGAAATAATAGCCAACGAATGTTTATAATGTTTTTATTTGTACGAATAAATCGTAAACATAGTGTTATGAGTGAAATATATTATATTTTATAATAAGTTACGCATGTATGGGAGAAAAGTTGTTAACCTTATTTATGGTACTGTTCCTTGCGCTTCCGCTGTATGCGCAAATGGAAAAAGCCGGTTCTTTTACGATTAAAGGTCAGGTGCTGGATTCACTGACAAATGAATCCGTACCGTATGCCACATTGAGAATCGCTTTGGCGAGTACACCGGAGAAGCCAATCAAGCTATTGGCGTGTGATATAGATGGAAAGTTCCAGACTCCGCTGAATGACATCGGAACGTATATTATCGTTATGCAATCTATCGGGAAGGCTTCGGCTGAGAAGGTATTCACCCTTTCGGACGAGCAGAAAGTCATGGATCTCGGCGTGCTGTTTATGCAGGATAATAATCTGCGTTTGGAAGAGGTTACGGTCACGGCGCAGAAACCTTTGGTGAAAGCGGAGATCGACAGGATCATTTACTGTCTGGAGGATGATCCGGAGGCACAGACCAATAATACGCTTGAGATGCTTCGTAAGGTCCCGATGGTTACCGTAGACGGTGAGGATAAGATCGAGTTGAAGGGGTCTTCAAATTTTAAGGTTTACATGAACGGCAAGCCATCGAATTTGTTAAGCAATAATCCGTCGGCGGTATTGAAAAGCATGCCGGCAAGCTCGGTGAAGAACATCGAGGTTATCACGGAGCCGGGTGTAAAGTATGATGCCGAGGGAATAGGAGGGATTATCAATATCATCATGGTGAAAAACACCTTGCAGGGTTATACGGGATCGGTAAGTCTGAACACCATCACCAATGGGCGTATCTTCGGGAGCGGCTATCTGTCGCTGAAAGCCGGCAAGTTCGGATTATCTGCCAATTACAACTGTGACCGTGACAATACGCCTTGGAACGATGCTTCTTCCATGCGTGAGGATCTGAATAATAAGGATGAGCATTATCTGAATCAAGTGGGACGTAGCAAATCGAGAGCCCCTTATCATTTCGGGAATCTGGAAGGTAGTTATGAGATTGATTCGTTGAACTTATTGACTGTAGGGATTGGTCTGTACCTCGGAACTACGAGGAGCTTCTTGGAATATGCGGTGAAGATGTTGGATGCCGACCGGAACCCCGTTTATAGTTATAACCGTAATTCGGAATCGAGCCGTAAGTCCGGCTCAGCTGACATGAATGTGGATTATCAGCGTTCCATGCGTAAGAAAGACGAACTACTCACTCTCTCGTACCGTTTCAGCCGTTCCCCGAACGATAACGAGGATTATACGGAGTTGACGGATATTCGTAACTACGAGCCGTGGTTGGGCTATCCGCAAAATAATATCAATAAGGCATCGACGAACGAGCATACCGGGCAGTTCGACTATACTACACCTACTTGGAAAGATCAGAGCTTGGAAGCGGGCATAAAGTATATCTACCGTCAGAGCCGGAGTAATACGGATCGTAAGGCCTTCAACCAGACATCACAAATGTGGGAGGAGGCGACTCTCGCGGATAGCCATTTCGATCATTCGCAACAGATCTATTCCGCCTATTTGGGATATACGATGAAACTTGGAAAATTCGGGGTGAAAGCTGGTGCGCGGGCAGAAGGGACTTCCTTGAAAGTGAGGTATGAGCTGGCACCGGATATGAATTTCGGGAATGATTACTTCGACGTGGTGCCAAGCGCTGTCGTATCGTACCAGCTTAGTATGAGCCAGCAGCTTCGTCTGGGATATAATATGCGTATCCAACGACCGGGCATCTGGTACCTGAATCCGTATGTGAGCAATGCCGATCCGCAGAACATCTTTTATGGTAACCCGAACTTGGATTCGGAGAAGAGTAACGGTGTGAACCTGAATTATAGTATATTCACCCAAAAGTTCAGTTTCAATACAAGTATCTCTTATACATTTATAGATAACTCAATCGAGCGGTATACGTTTATCGATCCGGCGGATCCGGGAATTTTCCGGACTACCTACGGGAATATCGGGAAGAGGCAGACTACCGGCCTTTTTGTTTACGGTAGCTGGAATCCGATCCCCCTGTTCCGTGTCAACCTGAATGGAAGCTTGAGCTATACGGATTTGAGGAGTGAAGAGAATGACATGGCGAACAGTGGCTTTAGCGGGCGTGTCTTCGCCGGGGCTCAGTTTAACTTCCCCCTCGATATCCGGTTGAATCTGAATGGAGGCTTTATCTCTTCGGCGATACAGCTGCAAGGGAGGCGTTCGCCGTTGAATTTCGCTACAGTCTATGTGAGCAGGGATTTTTTGAAGAAGAGACTGTCCGTATCCCTCTATTTTTACGATATGTTTTGGAAACGCAGGAAAATGGAGGCTACGACCTACGACGATACTTTCCATAGGCAAGATATCAGCTATTCTCCGACGCGTACATTGGGTATCGGCATCTCCTATCGTTTCGGTAATTTGAAAGACGCTATCAAGAAGGTGAAACGTGGTATAAGGAACGATGATGTAAAGGCTTTGGAGAGCGGTTCATAAAGGATATAGATGAGAAAATATGCAACTTATCGGTATCAAAGCTCGTCTTTGTATGAAAATAAAGTTTTTTCAGACTTTTTGTGAGGAAAAAATGCTTACGAACGTATATAATGTCTTTATTTGTACGAATCAATCGTAAACAGTGTGATTTAGTACAAAAAGTTGAGAGATAAGTATAGTATTATGTAATAGATGATGAATGTATGAAAGAAAAATTGTTTGCCTTATTTTGGGTACTGTTCTTTGCGCTTCCTCTGTATGCGCAAGCGGACAAGACAGGTTCTTATTCTATCAAGGGACAAGTGTTGGACTCGCTAAGCAATGAGTCCGTACCCTATGCGACGTTGAGAATTGCTTTAGCGAATACCCCCGAGAAGCCGGTCAAGCTTTTAGCGTGTGATGTGGATGGTAAGTTTCAGGCACCATTGAGTAGCGCCGGTAAATACATCATCTCTATGCAATCGATAGGAAAAGCTCCTGCCGAGAAAACATTTACGATCTCGGATAAACAGAGAAACTTGGATTTGGGTAAGTTGTATATGCAGGAGGATAACCAGCGGCTGGGAGAAGTGACGGTTACGGCGCAGAAACCTTTGGTGAAGGCTGAGATCGATAAACTTACCTATAGCTTGGAAGATGATCCCGAGGCACAGACCAACAATACGTTGGATATGTTGCGTAAAGTGCCGATGGTAACCGTGGACGGAGATGACCAGATCCAATTGAAAGGCTCCACGAACTTCAAGATCTACATGAATGGCAAGCCCTCTAACTTATTGAGCAACAATCCTGCTGAGGTATTGAAGAGTATGCCGGCCAATTCCGTGAAAAACATAGAGGTGATCACAGACCCGGGCGCTAAATATGACGCCGAGGGTATCGGTGGTATCATTAATATCATTACGACGAAAAATGCTCTACAAGGATATACCGGTACGGTTCGTGTGAACGGTAGTTCTTTGGGACGTGTCGGTGGCGGCGGCTATATATCCCTTAAAGCGGGTAAGTTCGGGTTGACAGCGAATTATAATTACAATTATAATAGGGAGCCTTGGAATGAGTCTACCTCGATACGTGAGGATTTGGAAAATGACGAGCAACATTTCTTGACGCAAAATGGACGTAGGAAGAATAACGGACCCTTCCAGTTTGGTTCGCTGGAAGGTAGTTATGAGATCGACTCCTTGAACTTGCTGACCGTAGGGGCGAACTTATTCCATGGTAAGATGACGAACCGTTCGGAATACACGGTGAATATGCAGGATATCAATCGTAATCCGGTATATGATTATAATCGTAATTCGGACGCTACGGAAACGTTTGGTTCTACGGACGTGAGCGTGGATTACCAACACTCTACCCATAAAAAAGATGAGTTGCTGACGATCTCTTACCGTTTCAGCCATTCTCCCAATGATAACAAGGATTATACGGAATTAAAGAATGTCGTGAATTACAATCCTTGGCTCGGCTATCCGCAAAATAATATCAACAAGGCTTCTACGAACGAGCACACCGGGCAGGTGGATTATACGACCCCTACATGGAAGGATCAGACCTTGGAGGTTGGCGCGAAATATATATTCCGCCAGAGCCGGAGTAATACGGATCGTACCGCTTTCAACGATTCGTTGAATATATGGGAGGACATAACTTCTAAGGATAGCCATTTCCGTCATACCCAACATATCTATTCCGCTTATCTGGGCTATTCGATGAAGTTTGATAAGTTTGGCGTGAAGGCGGGGGTACGTGCGGAAGGAACCGCTTTGGACGTGAAATATGAGATGGCTCCCGATATGAACTTCGATACTCATTATTTCGATGTGGTGCCAAACGCTACCGTCTCTTATCAACTGAATATGGCGCAACAGCTTCGGTTGGGATATAATATGCGTATCCAGCGTCCGGGTATCTGGTATTTGAATCCTTATGTAAATAATGCGGACCCGCAAAACATATCGTTTGGTAATCCGAATCTAGACTCGGAGAAAAGTAATAATATCAACTTGAACTATAGTATGTTCGCCCAGAAGTTCAGTATAAATGCGAGCGCTACTTATACGTTCGTGAATAATTCTATCGAACGATATACGTTTGTCGATCCGGAGAACCCGGGTATTTTCCAGACCACTTATGGTAATATCGGTAAGAAACAATCTACCGGCTTATTCGTATACGCGAATTGGAATCCGGTTCCTTTGTTCCGTATCTATATGAATGGTGGAATGGATTATACGGATTTGAAGAGCGAAAAGAATGATATGGCAAACAGTGGTTTCAGCGGTCGTATATTCGCCGGTACGCAGTTTAATTTCCCGTTGGATTTCCGCTTGAATGTACATGGTGGGTATTTTTCTCCTTGGATTCAGTTACAGGGGAAAGGCTCTCCATTCTATTTCACGGGAATCTCCGTGAACAAGGATTTCTTGAAGAAAAAGCTATCTGTCCAGTTGTCTTTCCAAAACCCCTTCTGGAAGCGAATGAAGATGGAAAATACTACTTCCGATGATACCTTCTTCCGTCGTGAGATCAATTACCGTACGATGAGAATGTTAATGGTTAGTGTATCTTATCGTTTTGGCACCTTGAAAGATGCCATCAAGAAAGTAAAAAGAGGTATCAGCAACGATGATATGAAGAGCGGCGGTTCCGGCGGCGGCGAGCAACAGATGTAAGAAATATAGCTTTGAACATGGAGCACACGCTCCGTGTGTTCCGTGTTCAATATAATAATTAAACCTTTTCTTTTGCCATCTTCTATATACTTTCTATCTTTACGATCCGAAAAACAGTTGGAGAATGAAGAATAGACTATTTGTTAACAATAATACTATTATACTATTCCTTTTTATTATAGGAAGTATCCTATTCATAGAGTTGAATTTTCGGTATTGGTATCGGTTTCTGGAGCAGTATATGATGTTTCAGACTACCGGTAGTTATTTCCAAGACCGATTGGCCGAACCGGGTGGATTGAATGAATATGTGACTGAGTTCTTATCGCTTGCGTTTATCCATCCTTATGGAGCTTCGGTAGTGATCGCTTTATTATTAGGACTGATCTCCGGCTGTTTTTTCCTTTACTTAAAAGCTTGTGGGGTGCGTGCCTCTATGTTGGCCGCTATTCTTCCCGCTTTTTTAATTTGGAGCTATCCGCAGGAGTCGATTGCTTTGCTCGCTATGCTTGCTTTCGTACAAATCCTCGCACTTTCGTATACTTCGATTAAGATGGATTGGGTGCGGTTTGCGCTAGGCTTCTTGTTCTTGGGACTTTCCTATTTCCTTGCTGCGCCTGCGAATTTGTTGCTTGCCTTGTTGATCGCGATCTATGAGTGTTGTGCCAAAGAGGGCAAGGCTCGTTTTGGAGTGGCTATGATCGCTATCGCTTGGGGAGGTTTGCTACCGTTGATCGCCATGCGTACGGTTTATATTCTTCCGATGCGGGAAGCGTTCTTCAGCAAACATCTATGCCATCCCGAATATCCGATACCTAATTCTTTAGGATATATCGGGCTTTCATATCCTTTGATCGTTTTAATTCTTTATTATGTAAGGAACCGGGTTTTTATCCGTAGGGAATCTTGGAAGCGAATCGTTTCTTACGCTTTCCTCCTAATAGCGATGACTTATGGGATTCTCTATAAGAAAAACCCGATGGAGCAGGCCTATCGGTACGATTACTATGCACGGCAGGGAGAATGGCAAGAGATAGTCTCACATGCTCGTGCGCATTCGGTCCGGGATATGGATGCCCTGATTTATTTGAATCTGGCTTTATCACATACGGGACGATTTTCTGGCGATTTGATGCGTTTCCCTCAGATCGGGGTGGAGGGCTTTATCCCGCACGATCCGAAAAGCCGGATGGGATTGATCGAGGCGAGCGAGGTAGCTTGGCAAGTAGGGCAGGTAAACGCAGCGCAACGTTTCGCCTTTGTGGGTGTATTAAGCTCGCAACGTTGCGTGCAGCCTCGTTTGATGAAGCGTTTGGTGGAGACTTATCTGGTAACCGGCGAATACCGTGCCGCCGAGAAATATATTAAGATCCTTGAATCGACTCCCCACTACAGGGATTGGGCAAAAGCGCAGCGCCCGTTGCTCGACTCCGTGGTTTGTGCCTCTACCGATTGGATAAAGGCGAAGAGGGCGGTACTTCCGGTAACGGATAATCCCTTAGACTTGACCTTGACATTTCCCAATGCGCTGGCTTTCTTGATCGACGATCATGCCGATAATCGTCCGGCTTTTGAGTATGGAATGGGATACTTGTTGGTTTATAAAGACTTGATGACATTTATGCATTATATGGAATTGATGAAAGAGCGAGGCGAGTCATTTCCCGTTCTCTATCAAGAGGCTATATGCCTGTTTTTCGCTGCCGTGCAGAAAGACCCGGAGGCGTTCAAAAGCTATCCGATCAGTTCGGAGGTACAAAACCGCTTTCTGCAATTTATGAAAGTGGCTCGAAGCATGCCTCCTGCCGCCTTGAAAGCACAGTTTGGCGATACCTATTATTATTACGCTCAATTTACCCCGACTCCTAAACGACAATAATTATGATGGATAATACGAGGAAACGAAAGATCGTCCGAAACTTTGTGATCGGATATTTACTATTGCAAGTTCTGGTTATTGTACTATACTTGGGTTTTTGGGCGGTACATCCGGGTGGCTTTGTTGTTGCCGAGAACGAACGCATGTCTCCCCCGCCGATGTTCCCGGATTACCAAGGGGTTACTATACCTTATAATATAGCCCCATTGAATTTCCGTATTGACGTGCCCGCTGAAAAATGCTATGCGAAGATCGAGGGTAGCGAGCAGGGGGTGTTTGAGTATTACGGAACGAATACGATCTGTTTTAAGTCCAAGGATTGGGAACAGCTTACCCGTGCGAATAAAGGTAAAGCCTTTTTTGTTACGATCGCCACGAAGACAGGTGATGAGTGGACTAAATGGGCACCATTCTCTGTCTATATCAGTGATCAAGCGATCGACTCTCATTTAGTATACCGTTTGATAGAGCCGGGATACGAGAAATGGCATATTGTGGGTATCTATCAACGGGATTTGGAGTCGTTTGACGAACAGCCGATTATCCGTAACGATATGACCGGCTATAATTGTATGAACTGCCATTCTTTTTGTATGGGAGATCCGGGGCAGATGATGTTCCATATGCGTGCGGCGAATGGCGGCACTTATATTGTCCAAGACAAGAAGATCAGTAAATTAAATACGAAAACGAAGGAGACGATCAGTAATATGACGTATCCTTTCTGGCATCCGTCCGGACGCTATATCACCACTTCGGTAAATGATATCAAACAGTTTTTCCATTCCGTGAAAGAGAAAAAGATGGAAGTGTTCGACTTGGAGTCCGATGTGGTCGTATATGACGTGAAAAACAAAGAAATCCTTTCGAAAGCCTCGTTGATCACAAAAGATGCTTTCGAGACTTTCCCTGCGTTCTCTCCGGATGGTAAATGGCTTTATTTCTGCACGGCCCCGGCCCGGAAGATGCCGGAGAATTATGATAAGGTACGTTATAATCTCTGTCGTGTCGCGTTCGATCCGGATCGTGGCGAGATCAGCTTCCCGATCGATACGTTGGTACATGCGGATAGCTTGAGCTATACATTTCCCCGTATCTCTCCCGATGGACGTTTCCTTATGTACACGGAAACCGCTTATGGGCAGTTCCCTATTTGGCACCCGGATGCGGAGATCCGGATGATGGATTTGGAGAATCGGACAGCGATGGATATGTCCGCGTTGAATAGCCCGGATACGGATAGCTATCATTCTTGGAGTAGCAATAGCGATTGGGTCGTATTTAGTAGCCGCCGGGATAATGGCTTATATACTTTACCTTATATTTGCTATATCGGGAAAGACGGTAAACCATCGAAACCGTTCTTATTGCCTCAAGAAGATCCGGATAAGTATGACTATCAGTTGTATTCCTACAATATTCCGGAATTGACGAAAGGCGCCGTAGAGGTCAGCCCCTATGAGATCCAGCAAGTAGCCGAGAAAAATAAACCGGAGCAGGTTCGGTTTAAATGACCGGATCTATTTATATTCGCGTATAAATAAGAGATAAGATGACAAAAGATATTATAGCCGAATCTGTACAGAACGACTTACGGTATTTGCAATTGTTGGCACGGAGTTTCCCGACGATCGCGGATGCCAGTACGGAGATCATTAATCTGGAAGCGATCTTGAACCTACCGAAGGGTACGGAGCACTTCTTGAGTGATTTACATGGCGAGGATCAAGCCTTTAGCCATGTGCTGAGAAACGCTTCCGGTGCCGTAAAGCGCAAGGTGAACGAGATTTTCAGTAATACGCTCCGGGAATCCGAGAAGAAGGAGCTTTGTTCCTTGATTTATTATCCGGAGGATAAGCTGGAACTGATCAAGAGCCAAGAGCAAGATCTGGAAGATTGGTATCAAGTGACCTTGAATCAATTGGTACGTGTTTGCCGGAACGTGTCCTCCAAATACACCCGTTCGAAAGTACGTAAGGCTTTACCCAAGGAGTTCTCCTATATTATTCAGGAGTTATTGCACGAGTCTTCCGTAGAGCCGAATAAATCCGCTTATGTGGATCAGATTATTTGTACGATCATCTCCACGGGACGTGCGGACGATTTCATTATCGCTATGTGCAACCTGATCCAACGGCTGACAATCGACCTATTGCATATCATCGGCGATATTTACGATCGGGGTCCGGGCGCTCATTTGATCATGGATATCCTTTGCGATTACCATAATTTCGATGTTCAATGGGGTAATCATGATATCTTATGGATGGGAGCCGCTTCCGGTAATTTGGTAAGTATCGCCAACGTGATTCGTATGTGTTTACGCTTTGGTAATATGGCTACCTTAGAAGATGGATATGGCATCAATCTTTTGCCGTTGGCCACTTTCGCGATGGAGGCGTACGGGGATGATCCATGCGCGTTATTCATGCCGAAAACAAAGTTCGCCGATAACGCGATGGATGAGAAGACCACTCGTTTGATCGCCCAGATGCATAAGGCGATCACGATTATCCAGTTCAAGCTGGAGGGTGAGATCATCCGCCGTCGTCCGGAGTTCGAGATGGATGACCGGATGTTGTTGCACCATATCGATCTGAAGCGGGGAGTGGTTCATATCGATGGAAAGGATTATACGCTTAAAGATACTAACTGGCCTACTTTAGACCCGAAAGATCCGTATCGTCTTTCTATTGAGGAGGAGGATTTGATCCGGAAGATCTTGCATTCTTTTGAGAGCAGCGAGAAGATGAAAAAGCATATGCGTTGTTTCTTCCGGCATGGGGGAATGTATCAGGTTTGTAATTCCAATTTACTGTTTCATGCCTCTATTCCGATGAACCCGGATGGTACGTTTAAATCGGTACGTATCTTGGGGCAGGATTATAAGGGCCGTGCATTGCTAGACCGTGTGGATCAACTGATCCGTACGGCTTATTTCAAGACCGGGGAGCAGGAAGAAGTGGAATATGCGCATGATTATATCTGGTATCTTTGGGGCGGCAAGGACTCCCCGTTATTCGATAAAAGCAAGATGGCTACTTTCGAGCGTGCCTTTATCGAGGAGACCAAGACGCATAAGGAGGAAAAAGGCGCTTATTATACGTTACGAGAGCAAGAGGAAATTTGTGATAAGATATTGGATGAGTTTGGGGTGACCGGTATGCATCGGCATATCATCAACGGACATGTCCCTGTCCGTTCCAATCAAGGTGAGAATCCCATCAAGGCGAATGGCAAGATGCTGGTAATCGATGGCGGTTTCTCCCGTCCGTATCATTTGGAAACCGGTATCGCAGGCTATACATTAGTATATCACTCCCGTGGTTTCCAGCTTGTGCAACACGAACCCTTCGAATCCCGGGCGAAAGCGATCGAGGAAGGCTTGGATATCAAATCCACTACGATCGTGGTAGAATTAAGCTCCCATCGCCAGATGGTGAAAGATACGGATAAGGGTGCGGATCTTCAAAGCCAGATCAAGGATCTAGGGAAATTGCTTTACGCCTATCGGAATGGGTTGATAAAGGAGAAGGAGAGGATGGAGCGGTAGTTCCTGACCGATAGGGTACCGGACATACTGTAACGCTCCCCTAATGCCCATAAGCATTTGGGCACACGTTCATTCTTTCAAACGCCTAGTAGGTAAGAGCGCAATATTCAAGATCGGGGGACAAGAAGAGGCAAAGAATCTACTACATTGATCCTCATATAAAAAAGGTCTATGGTATTGACAAATATCCAATAGAATAATAGAAGATACAAAACAAGCAACGCCCCGTCGAATAAGTTGGTGACGGGGCATTACTTTCTAAGAATGTCTTCACTTTCAACATCAATAGAATCCGAAAACCTTTGTCACCTGTTGACCGGTAGACGCAAGAGGACCTGATAGAGTAACCGTACAGCCACGTGATCCTCCTGTCTTGAAGAATATTTCACATAAATGGCTATCAGAGATATAAGATGATATACCATTACCGGAGACAGACCAATTATAGGAAGATAATACGGGATTACTTATGACAATTGTAAGCCTTGTGGGTGTATTGTATCCGGGAATCTGGTTTGCGGTCATCAACTCAATCTGCCCGGAGAAAGTATCACCTGTAAAATATCCTTCTAGCATCAGAGGGTCAGAAGCTCTATACGCTTCTTGGGAGGCTTCCACATAATTAGCGGGCTTTTCCGCATAGTTCGCAACGGCGACGAGTAACATCGCAAGTAAAATCAAATACTTCTTCATGTTCGTATTATTTTAAGATTATACAAAAAGGGCTAGACGAAACCTAAAAAGTCTCATCTAGCCCATAGAATATTTTAGAATGCGGGATAACCCGGGTTCTGTTTTAAGTTCTGGTTCGTTTGCCATGCGTCTTGAGAGATCGGGAAGATATTCATGTAGTCTTTCCCTTTCGTTTCAGATTTCAGCCAACGAGCGTTTTGGAAAGTTCCAAAGCGAATATTGTCTTGACGTGCGTGGCATTCCCAAGCCAACTCGAACTTACGTTCTAAGGCGATCTTTTCTAGATCTACGGATGCGTAATTGTGGTTAGAGTTGCCGTAAGCACGTTCGCGGACCGCATTGACCAAACGTGTAGCCTCCGCATTGTTGCCTCCTGTGCGTATCAAACACTCTGCTTTCATCAAATATACATCAGCCAGACGGAAGATATGGAAATCATTCTCCATCGCATTAGTTAAGGACTTATCGAAAGTCCATTTGTTACAACGAGCGCCGTCTTCTTGGTTCACGTCACCCCAAATCGTACCATCACGTTCCGTTCCGGGGATAACCGTAACTTCCGGAGTGTGTATCAAAGGACGGTCGTGTGCCGTGATCAACACTTCCCCAGTAGCTGGGTCGATACTTGGACCTACTAAGAAAGAGCCTTCATAACGGGGATCTTCCTTGTCGAATAGCAATACATAATCCGGCTGTGCGCAAATACCGTTCCATGCGCTGAAAGTAGCTCCAAGAGGTATATTATCTTTATAGTGCAAAGTACGGTAATGTAATTGATTTTGCCATTCCGTATCGTTCGCACTAAAGCAGCAAGCCAAGATAGCTTCTCTTGATTGTTGGTTATTTACTTGGAAATTTGTTTTCCAGTTAGCCTCTAATATATAAGGAAGCCCCATCACTACATCACAAGCGTCAGCGGCCTCTTTATATCGAGGAGAGTCTACGCCCCAAGCCTCTGCGTTTAGGTACAACTTTGCCAATAAGGTATAAGCGGCACCTTTCGTAAATTTTCCATAACTAGCGTCAGAAACATCTTCACGAAGCAAGTCCTTGATCTCGTTTACCTCTTTAACCAACCAATCATAAACTTCCTTCCTTGTTTTGCAAGTTGGCAGTTCTGTGTCATTGTAATCTATGCTCAATGGAACATTTCCCCAATTATCCATCAGGTAATAAATCCAGAACGCACGTACACCGCGGATTTCCGCTAACGCTCTAGCTTTTGCGGATTCTTCCAATGCGGAAGTACTAATTGTCTCGTAAATTAAGTTACAAGCAGAGATCGCTTCCGTAGATCTTGACCATGCGTTTTTCACGGCTGAGGTATTCGCAGTCCATGCGTGCATGTGTAACTCACGATACTGACCACCATCATACCAGTCACCACCTTTACGGGTAGGTACGACCGCCATATCTCCTGAGCATTCCGATAAAGCAATACATGCGTCAGAGAAATATCTTTTAAATGTATTGTATGCAGGGCCAATGATCGAATTGATTTCACCATCGGTTTTACCGAAGTTTTCTGCTGGAATCTTATCATACACCGTTTCATCCAAATCCGTACAGGAGGGCATGGAAAACATTAGTGCAGCACCAGTAAATAATGATATAATTGATTTTTTATTCATAATTAATAACGATTTAATTTAGAAAGTTAAATTAACACCCAATGTGAAGGTACGTGCCTTCGGGAAGAATTGACGAGGCTCAATACCCGGAGACAAACCAGCGTCCGTATCGGAAGATTCACCACGGAACAATTCAACCTCTGGGTCTAAACCTTTGTATCCAGTAATTACGAATAAGTTCTGAGCGGCGAAATAAAGACGAGCTTTATCCAACCAATTAATCTTCTTCGTATCGAAGGTGTAACCTAAGGCCAAGTTATCCAAACGGATGAACGAACCATTCTCCAAATAATAAGAACATACGCGAGAAGATTCTTTCATCGTATAAGTCAATTCATCATCTAATGCGTTTGTACCGATCAAGTACGTATTATTCGCATAAGCCGCACGCGGGTTGTTCAATACCTTGTTGCCGATCGTTCCACGGAAGAAGAAGCTGAAATCCCAGTTCTTCCAAGTGAAATTATTTTGCCATCCAAATGTCAAGTCCGGTTGTGCGTCTCCTACGTATGTGCGGTCATCGTCCGAGATCTCACCATCACCGTTCAAATCCGTAATGATATATTTTCCGTCCTTGATACCCGTACATTCCAGCATGAAGAATTGTCCTACGGGACGGCCTTCCTCTACTACGTGAGAAGTTACGCCGGAAGCACCACGGATCCATGGATCGCCTGTATAAATACGGTCTGTCGTATAAAGATCGCTTGACAACTTCGTGATTTCATTTTTATTGTGGGACAAGTTCAATGACATATTCCAGTTGAATGTCTTGTTACGGATCACGTCTAAGTTTAACAAAACCTCGATACCTGTATTTTTCATATCACCTACATTGGCTTGCATACGGTCGTAAACATACGGAGGAGTCGGAACCTTGTAAGTATAAAGCATGTCTGATGTACGTTTGTCATACCATTCGATTGTACCACCTAAACGGCCATTGAACAAAGAGAAATCTAAACCGATGTTTAACATAGCCGTAGACTCCCATTTCAAATCCGGGTTGGCATTCTGGGAAATCTTATAAGATGTAGCCCAATTACCATTGTCATAATAGATACCGGACATGCCATAAAGCTCCATGCTCTTATACGGCTGTAAACCATCTTGGTTACCGGTAACACCGTAGCCCGCACGTAACTTCAAGTCATTGATCCAGTTCACGTCTTGCATGAATGCCTCTTGTGAGATACCCCAAGCTGCGGAAACAGAGGGGAACGTACCCCATTTATGATTCGCTCCAAACTTAGAGGAACCATCTCGACGGACGGTAGCCGTAATCATATAACGCTCGTCATAGGTATAGTGAGCGCGGGCGAACATAGAGATCAATTTGTAGTAGTTCTTGCCTGATTCAACGTCGCCTGTCTTTAATCCGGCTCCGGATTGCAAAGCGTTATACGACAAATCGTTGATCAAGAAGTTGCGGTTCTGGGCGAAGAAATAAGAATATGTGTTATCCTCCCAAGAGTAACCGAGAATCGCATTCAACTTATGTTTCTCGTCCGCACCAAAAGATTTATTGTAGTCCAAGGTCCACTCCATCAAGTTACGATCCCATGCCCGATTACGTTTTTGCGCAAAGCCATTATTACCCTGTCCGACCGTCGTACGAGAGTCGTCATAGCGGCTATATTCATTAGAAAAACGGCTCTTATATAAATTCGCCTTGATGTTCAATCCGTTGATGATCTCGAATTGGATATCACCGGCACCATAAAAATAAACGTTGCTGTTTTTTCGCTCGTTCAAATTTTGGTTTTGAACAGGATTACCTTGGTCATACTCCGCATTAACTTTCGTGAAGTAAGAACCATCAGCGTTATAAACTGGGTAAACAGGCAACATGCTGTATGCCAACACGAAATTGTCTCCATTCGGAACATGTGAGTCTGTCAAGGTAGCAGATCCGGTCAAACCAATACGCAAACGGTCATTGATCGCACGCTGTTGGAACTGGAAGCGGAAGCTATGGCGTTGCATATCGTTATCACGCATGATACCATTTCGATCCAAATAGGTATAAGACGCACGATAGTTGTTCTTAGAACCACCACCGGACAAAGAGATTGAATGGTTCTGAGAAACTCCGGTACGAGTCAGTTCATCAAACCAATCTGTGTCGGCACCATATTGGTCGTATACGCTATAATCTAGGCCTTTGCTGTTTGCGTAACCTCTCCACTCGTCCGCATTCATTAAATCGGGCTTGTTGGCCATCTGATCAAAGGCAACATAACCATCATAGCTGATTTGTGTCTTGGAGCCAGAACCTCTCTTGGTGGTAATCAATACTACACCACCAGCGGCACGAGAACCGTAGATAGCGGCGGAGGAGGCATCTTTCAAGACGGAGATAGATTCGATATCGGAAGGAGCTACCGTTGACATATCACCACCGGGAATACCATCGATAACGATTAACGGACCTTGGTCGTTCTGCAACGTGGATGTACCACGCAAACGCATCGTAGATCCACGCGTCACATCACCGGAGCCGGAAGTGATCGTCAAACCAGCTACCTTGCCTTGCAACAAGTCGGAAGCATCGCGTGTGATACCTTTGTTAAAACTTTCTTCAGATACGTTCGCCACGGATCCCGTGATCTCCCTACGAGTCTGCGTACCGTAACCGATCGCCACGACCTCTCCCAAGTTTACGACGGATGGAGATAACTTAATCTCTACCGTGCTACGTCCTTTAACACTCTCTTCGATCGTGTTATAACCAATAAAGGATGCTTGAAGAACAGCCTTTTTTAAATCATTTACGGTAAGGCTGTAGTTACCGTCCATGTCAGTGATAGTACCATTGGTAGTTCCCTTTTCTACGATGTTCGCACCGATGATGGGTTCACCAAGTTCATCTAGTACTATGGTTCATCTAGTACCATGGTTTAGAATCATGCTACGTATACACTGTTAATATCAAACATATTCAATATTTTTCCGTAATAAAAAATCAAGCATGGTAGCATCTAGGTATATCAGGTACCATATGAGTATTACACAATAGAGTGAAATAAATCAATCATCAAAACAAAGTATGGATGGTTTTATGTAATGTTTTTTTACACTATCATGGTTTAATTTAAAAAAAGTTATTATATTTGCCTCGAAAATTCTCAATTGTGTTTGTGAATTCAATGATTGTTAACCTAAAAATTAAGTAATTATGCAACGAAAGAAAACATTTGATTCTTTCAGACGCTGTAAGGTAGTGATACTTTCAGTGTTGATGTCTTTTTGCATGACAGCGGCATTTGCCCAATCTGGCGCTGTTAAAGGAAAAGTTCTAGATGAACAAGGTGAGCCCATCATCGGTGCGAACATTGTAGAAAAGGGTACTACCAATGGTACGATTACCGATATTGACGGTAATTACACTCTAACGCTTAACGACTTGAAAAAAGCCGTTCTTCAATTTTCTTTTATTGGTTATAACACTTTGGAAGAAGGTGTTAAAGGACGTAACAAAGTGGACGTTAAATTAGCTCCATCCGTAGTAAATTTGGGTGAGGTTGTTGCGATCGGTTATGGTACGCAGACTCGTAAGGAGATTACCGGATCTGTAGCCAATGTCTCCGAGGAAAACTTCAACAAGGGTGTTAATCGTGATGCTTCAGATTTGCTACAAGGTAAAGTGGCTGGTTTGCAGATTACTTCTGGCTCTGGTGATGTGACTCGTAGCTCTCAGATTCGTTTGCGTGGTACTTCTACCTTGCAAAACGATCAAGGTCCTATGATCGTTATCGATGGTGTTCCCGGTGGTGATATGTCTACGGTTTCTCCTTCAGATATCGAGTCTATTTCCGTATTGAAGGATGCCTCTTCTGCTGCTATCTATGGTTCTCGTGCCGCAGGTGGTGTTATCTTGATTACGACCAAGAGAGGTTCGGGAGCTAAGACTCAGATTAATTATGATGGTTATGTGACAATGGATAAGGTTGCTAACAAACCGGATATGCTGAATGCTTCCGAATGGCGTGATGTGAACAAACAATTGGGTAGTGACATCTCGCAATATGACAAATATAACGCTGATACTGATTGGTTCGGTGCTTTATTACGCACGGGTATTTCTCAGAATCATGCCTTGTCATTGTCTGGAGGTTCTTCCAAAAGTAACTATCGTGCGTCTTATACTTACTTAGACCGTAAGGGTATCGCTCGCGATAACTGGATGAAGCGTCACAGTTTCCGCTTCCAATTCCAGCAACGAGCTATCAATGATCGTTTGCGTATTGGTTTGACGGGAGCTGCTACCTTGACAGATATGCAAGCTACGTTTGCCGACTATTTCATCGCTGCTTACAATAATGTTCCGGTCGTTCCGATTTACAATGAAGATGGCTCTTATTTTACGGGTAACGACAACGCTTATAACCAAGGTAACATGGTGAAAGCCCAAGATGAAAACTACAAATTATTCAAAAATAATTATTTCTATGGACAAGGCGATGTGCAGTTTGAAGTAATTGAGGGCCTGAACGTAAAGGCGAACTTATATAAGAGTCGTTATACTAGCGATTATAGCCAATGGGAAAGCCCTGACAATGCGTTAGGTGGTGGTGCCGGAAACTCTTTGGGTGATAGCTCGAATGGCTATGCCAAGAGACGCAACTTCGTATGGGATCGTGAGTTGATGGAATGGACGGCCGACTATAACAAGTCTTTCGGTGCGGAGGAAAAACATAAACTGAACGCTTTGCTGGGTTATTCTTGGGAAACCAACGGTTATCAGTCGCAAGAATCTTTGGCAACACAGTTCTCTGTAGCATCTATGGGTGCCAACTCTATCCAAGCTGGTAACGATTTGAAGATCGGTAATGTGACTTCCAGCAAGAATGACTATAAATTGATCTCTTTCTTTGCCCGTGCGCACTATAGCTACGATGAGCGATATATGATCACCGCTACGATGCGTCGTGATGGTTCTTCTAAGTTCGGTGCTAATCATAAATGGGGATGGTTCCCATCTGTATCTGCTGCTTGGGGTATTTCTCAAGAGGCCTTTATGCAGGATATCAGTTGGTTGAACGACTTGAAGTTGCGTGCTGGTTATGGTGTGACAGGTAATCAAGATGGTTTGAAGCCTTATAAGAGCTTGGAGTTGTATCAGCCGTATGGTACTTATTACAACGGTGGTGGTACATCTACCTCTTTCCGTATCACGCAGAACCCGAACCCGGATTTGAAGTGGGAATCAACTGCTATGTTTAATATCGGTGTAGACTTCCAGTTATTTAACGGTCGCTTGGGCGGTACGGTAGAATATTATAGTAAGAAGACTTCCGATATGCTTTATGACTATGCTGTACCGACTCCAACGTATGTGTATAAAAAGATCGCTGCCAACGTTGGTGATATGAGCAATAAGGGTATCGAGGTCATGTTGAACTTAGACGTGATCCGAAACAAGAGTTTTAACTGGAATACTTCTATTAATTTGTCTCACAATAAGAATGAGATCACGAAGTTGTCTAACGACCTGTTTTCAACAAGCCGTGTTTATGTAGGTGATCCGTGGATCCGCGGCGCTTCCGGCGTGACTTCTCATGTGGTAGAGGAAGGCTATCCGGTCGGTCAGTTCTTTATGTTGAAATGTAACGGCATTGATGAAAACGGTAAGTTTATTATGGAAGATGTCAATAAGGATGGACAAATCTCGGACGATGACCGTACATACGTAGGTGATTCCCAGCCGGATTTGACATTTGGATGGAACAATACCTTCACTTGGAAGAATTGGGATGCCAGCTTCTTCTTACGTGGGCAGATCGGTGGCAAGTTGTTGAACAACCCGCGTGCCGCTTATGGTAATAATACCTATGTAGCCGGAGCTAACGCTATGAAAGGTGATGACTTGATGTTACTGAGAGAGAATTCACGTGTAAGCTCATATTATTTGGAGAATGCCTCTTTCGCCCGTTTGGATAATATGTCTATTGGTTATACATTCAATACGAAGAAGATTGATTGGCTAGACAAAGCCCGTATTTATGTAGCTGCTCAGAACTTGTTCGTAATCACAAGCTATTCCGGTTTGGATCCGGAAGTGGAGCTCTTCCGTGGCGAGGCTAGCGATACGGATGCCGGTCTGTCACCGGGTATCGAACCGCGTAACTATATGCCGAAGGCTCGTTCATTTACATTTGGTGTTAACTTATCATTCTAATTTTAAATGCATTCGTTATGAAAAAAAGAAATATAATATCGTTCTTGACTGGCACGGCTCTCCTTTTTTCTATGCCAGCGTGTACGAACTTGGATGAAACGGTATACGATAATGTCCCTGCGGATTCATTCGGTTATACTGATTCGGAGATCAGTGTGTTGGTAGGGACCGTGTATAAGACATTGAAGAATTATCCTGCGGATGGAAATTTTATTGCGCTGGATATGATGTCGGGATCTGATGCTGTTACTCCTACCCGTAAGGGTGGCGACTGGTATGATGGTGGTCAGTACCGTGAGATCTACATGCACACATGGACTTCGCAGACTTCTGTGATCAAGGGAGCATGGTCTACGGCTTCTGAGGCTATCGGTACTTGTAATGCCAACTTGAAGGTAGTGGAATCTTCTGATTTCTTATCGGACGAACAGATGTCTTTATATACATCTGAAATCCGAGGTATCCGTGCTTTTTGGATTTACAAGATGATGGACGATTGGGGCAATATTCCATTGGTTACCGATTATGCGGATAAGGAACTTCCGGCTTGCCAACCTCGCCAGACCGTGTTTGATTGGTTGATTAAAGAAGTGACAGAGATTGCGGAAACTTGTCCGGGTCGTGAAAATGGTTATGCTAAGTTTACGAAAGGTGCAGCTTATACGTTGTTGGCTAAATTATATTTGAATGCGGAAGCTTGGGGTGTAAGTTGTAACAATGCTTACCAGATGGCCGCAGAGTGTTGCGACAAGGTGATGGCGATGGGTTATATATTAGAGCCGGACTTTAAGGCAAACTTCTCCTTGACGAACGAGAGTTCTCGTGAGGCGATCTTGGCCGCTCCGTTCTCAGAGACGGATACGGATAAGGATAATCGTTGGCAATTGATGAACCGTACGTTGCACTACAAAGATCAGTTGGCTCTTTCTAACGGTGTTTCTGCTTGGAATGGTGTTTGTGCGCAGCCGGAATATGTTAAATTGTTCTCTGATGACGATCCTCGTAAGGAAGCTACATTCTTGATCGGCCAGATGTATAATGCCTCGACCGGTGAGCCTATTGAGACAGACCATGGTTTCTTGTTGAACCATACGATCGATGTTACTATGTTGGCTGGTACGGAATATGATGGAACAACTTGGGGAGCGGTAAATCAGCACGATGGCGCACGTTGCCAGAAATGGCCGTACTCAACGACTTTGACAGACGCTATGGGTAATGACTTCCATGTGTTCCGTTATGCGGATGTTCTTTTAATGAAAGCAGAGGCATTGCTTCGTAGTGGTGGTAGTGCGTCTGAGGCCACAAGCTTGGTTAATCAAGTCCGTGAACGTGCGTTTGGTGATTCCAATCATAATTACGCTACTGTTACGCTGGATGATATCCTTCTTGAGCGTCGCCTCGAATTGTCTTGGGAGATGCACAACCGCCAGGATGATATCCGTTTCGGGGTCTATGACAAAGGTATGTGGGCTGCTTCAAATTGTGTGAGAAAGACAGATGCTTATTTGAAATTGTTCCCTATATCTCAAGATGCTTATCAATCTAACGATAAATTGACTCAGAATCCGGGTTATCCTGCATTCAAATAAAGACTTTCAGAGCTAGATGAGGTACGGTAGTACTTTGTCTAGCTCACTAAAGTAAGGAAGAATCGTTTATTTCGAGTCAATGTATGTCTTGTCATCAAATTTGAAAGAAAATATTAGCAATCCATTGCCTTATAGTGATTTCTTGAAAAACGCCCTTTTGATCCTTTTTTGATGTTTCCTTGACACACCTTATTTCCGTGCAGAAACATATCTCCTCTTTATTCTTATCTCCATCTCAAAATCATGCCCATAGTATAACCGTGACAATCTAACTGGTATAATATAACTCGATTTTAGACATAGTAAAAGCAAGTTAGCTTCATCGGCAAAGTAAGTTAACTTACTTTTGGGGCTTTAGCCACAGTGTGTCTTTTCTTGAAATAGCTGGTTCTTCTTTAATTTAGTAGAAGAGCTAGTTGAGTAGTAAAATATGTTTGTGAAACATGGCTGGTATACAGTTGATTAAGTCGCTCGTAAAAGGCTTTCCTAGTGATTAGTTATTCACTTCCCAAGCCGTAAGCTAACGACTAGGTATAGTCGTTAGTTATTCACTCGACAAGCCGTTAGTTATTCACTTCAACAGCCAAAAATAGTGTGCTTTTCAACGACCTAAGCATCTCCTTTTGGGAGAATCTAACTGTAAGCAAAATACTGAAATGAATGACTATTCGCCTCGAATATTCATTTTTTTGTGACAAACATTTTCTCCGACAAGGCCAAACAGACAAGAATACGGAGGTGAAAATAGCCATTTTGCCCCATTTTCGCATGCGAAAAGTCTCATTTTCCAATGCCAGTACTGGTGTCAGCCAACGCGACTAGTCGCGTTAACCAACACATACTGTCACGCAAGGCGATACATACGGTCATATTGAACGATATATACGGTGGAAAATGGGCTTACGACCGGGCAAAAGCAGAGTTTTGACCCTCCAAATGTGAGCTAGGATGAATTAATTCCGTCTGAGTGAAAGGTCATATTTCAGCAAGTCTCTATAGAACAATCGCTTGCTGTTTTTTTCTTCGATATTTAGAAGCGAGATGTAGATAGGTTCGAAATAAGCGATTCTCCGGCACTTCAGTTGTCAAAGTGTCAAAAAGATAAATAAACTTCTGGAGTTTGAGAGCATCAGAATAAGAAATATGTGACCAGAGCCATGGCCATGAAAAGGCTTCCATTCGCGGCAATGCAATCACCATCCGCTGCAATGTGCGAGACTACATACTTTTTATTTCAAACTATAAATTTAAACAGGCTCTAATTTCATAAAATGGCTTAACTTTGCCAAACAACAAAATATTTTCAGTATGACTCAAGTGAAAGGAATCCCTTACGGAATATCAGATTTCAATCGAATAAGGAATGGTAATTTCTATTTCGTGGATAAAACAATGTACCTTCCGCTTATCGAGAAGATGCCTAGCTATCTTTTCTTGATCCGTCCGAGACGGTTTGGCAAGAGCGTATTCCTAAGCATGATGCGTACGTATTATGATATATTGCGTCAGGATGATTTTGATGCATATTTTGGAGATCTCTGGATTGGTACGCATCCAACCGGTGAAAGGAATAAGTATCAGGTACTTTATTTCGATTTCTCTAAAGCGGGCTGTTCGATGCCGGGAGCGGACCTGATGACAAGTTTCAATGATTATTGCGGCTTAATCATTAATCAGTTCGCGCATGTGTACGCAGCTTATTATGACGCTGATTTTAAGGAGACCGTCGAGCATATAGAAAGCGCGAAGTCTAAGCTGGCTTACATAGAGGTAAAAGCGAAGGAAAAGGGATATCCCCTGTATCTCATTATAGATGAGTACGACAACTTTACCAATGTGATATTGAGTGAGCATGGGCAGCGAATGTTTCATGACTTGACTCATGCCAGTGGTTTCTACCGGGAGTACTTCAAGCAATTCAAGGGAATGTTTGACCGTATATTCATGATGGGGGTAAGCCCTGTGACGCTGGATGGTTTGTCGAGTGGATATAATATAGACTGGAATATCTCGGTAGATGAGATATTTAATGCCATGATGGGATTCGAGGAGGCGGAAGTTCGTGAGATGTTCCGTTATTATCAGCAAAACGACATGCTCAAAGGGGATGTTGAGGCTATGATTACGGAAATGAAGCCTTGGTATGATAATTACTGTTTTGCTAGGATGTCATTGAATGACGATCGGGTATTTAACTGTGATATGACCCTGTATTATTTGAATTATCAAGTACAACGAGGGCGTTCCCCTGAAGAAATGGTCGATAAGAATATCCGTACGGACTATAGTAAGCTGAAGATGCTGGCACGTATTGATCGCGACTCCGTACAAGAGGGAGATCGTATGAGTACCATCGAAAAGATTGCTGCGGAGGGAGATATCTTCGTGGATTTGCATACTTCTTTCCCCGCTGAGCGAATAACGGATATAGATAATTTCCGTAGTCTACTTTATTATTATGGTTTGCTTACGATGTGTGGTACACGGGGAGATTTGATTAAAATGAGTATACCGAATAATTGTGTACGAGAGCAATATTTCGGTTTTCTTCGTGACTATTACCAAAAATATAGTTCTATTGATTTGCATTATTTGAATGTGATGTTGACCGACATGGCTTACGATGGCCGTTGGAAGCCTTTCTTTGAGAGCGTAGCTCAGGCGTATCGTGAAAATTCAGCCGTGCGTGACGCGATGGAAGGCGAGCGGAACCTGCAAGGTTTTCTGAAAGCCTATCTTGCTCTTGCCTCCTATTATTTGGTGGAGCCGGAACTGGAAATGAATTATGGGTATTGTGACTTTTTCCTTTTACCCCATAAGAAGCGCTATCCGGACGTGAAGCATAGCTATATCTTGGAATTGAAATATGCGACTCGTACGGCAACTGATGCCGAGCTGGAGGTTCAAGCGTTGGAAGGACGAAAGCAATTACTGCGATATAGCGAAGATAAGATAGTACGTTGTTTGTCGGAAGGAACAACTCTACATCGTTTGTTGTTGCAATTCCGTGGGTGGGACTTAGTACGTTGCGAGGAAGTATAACATAACTCCGCTTTTTTGTATACCTTTGCGCCATGAACAAACAAGCGCTGCTTTTTTATCCGTTGTTGGGGGTGGTTCTTTTGGTGCTCTTTGTGGGAGGGCTGGCGTATGGGGCCGTGCCGATTCCGTTGGATCACGTAATGGATATTTTGCTGGGGAAGGGATCTGATAAGATCGCATGGCAGAATATCGTGTTGCAATCTCGTTTACCACAGGCGATAACCGCGTTGTTGGCGGGGGCTTCACTGGCTACGAGTGGGCTGTTGTTGCAAACCTTATTCCGGAATCCGTTGGCCGGACCCTCTATATTAGGTATCAGTGATGGGGCTAATCTGGGAGTGGCCGCTATCATGTTGTATTTTGGAGGTACGCTGGGGCAGTTTACGGATTGGCCGGTCAGCGGATATATGGCGGTGATTCTTGCTGCGTTCGTAGGGGCTTGCGTGATCTTGGGATTGATTATCTATTTCTCCGCGAAGGTGAAGAACAATGTCATGCTCTTGATTATCGGTATAATGATCGGCTATCTGGCCTCGTCGGTTATCTCTATACTGAACTATTATTCCTCGACAGATAGGGTACATGCTTTCGTGATGTGGGGACTGGGCAATTTCTCGGGGGTATCCTTGGAACAATTGCCTTTCTTCGGGACTTGCGCATTGATCGGGTTGCTGTTGGCTGTCTTGCTGATAAAGCCTCTGAATGCCTTGTTGCTGGGAGAGATGTATGCCGCTAATCTGGGTATACGGATCAAGCGGGCACGAATAGCCATCCTTTTATGTACGGGGATATTGACCGCTACGACTACCGCTTTCTGCGGACCGATCTCTTTTATCGGATTAGCGGTTCCGCATATCTCACGGCTGATGCTTGGTTCTTCCAATCATAAGATATTGGTGCCGATAACGATGTTGACGGGCTCCTGTATCGCCTTGCTTTGTAATTTATTGATGGTCGTACCGGGAAGCAACACGATTTTACCCTTGAATGCGGTGACACCTATGCTGGGTGCGCCGGTTATTATCTATGTAATCGTAAACCGGAAGAATATTCAATATTTTAATTAGTGGTTATGGAAAGGATTCCAGTTATAAGGACAAGAAATCTGAGTATTGGATATGTTTTGAAAGGTGGACACCTAAAGTTGGTGCATGATGCCCTCGACTTGAATTTATATCCGGGCGAGGTGACTTGCCTTCTTGGGTTGAATGGTGCGGGAAAGTCTACCTTATTGCGTACGCTGTGCGGTTTCCAGCCCTCTCTGGGGGGCGAGATCGAATTGAAAGGAAAGCCGTTGGCCTCTTACTCGCAAGGTGATTTTTCCCGGATGGTAGGTGTTGTTCTCACGGAGAAAACGAATGCCGGCGGAATAACCGTTTATGAGTTGGTTTCTTTAGGAAGACATCCTTACACGGGATTCTTCGGCCAGTTGAGGCAGGACGACCGGAGGATTATCGAAGAGTCGTTGGCTGCTGCCGGAATTGCCCATAAAGCACGCAATTATGTGTCGGAATTAAGCGATGGCGAACGGCAGAAGGCCATGATCGCTAAAGCTTTGGCTCAGCAATGCCCGATAATCTTGCTGGATGAGCCGACCGCCTTTCTGGATGTGACAAGCCGGATTGAGACCATGGTTCTCTTGCATAAGTTGGCAGTGGAACAACAAAAGGCGATTCTCTTATCAACGCATGATCTGGATTTAGCGATCCAGCTGGGGGATTGCCTGTGGCTGCAAGAGAAAAAACGTCCGATGGCTTGTGGAACGCCGGAGGACTTGATTATGGGAGGAGCTTTCGAGACTTTCTTTAGCAAGGAAGGAATCGTGTTTGATCCGAATACCGGGAAATTGAATACGGCAGCTCCAACAAAGCTTATTGGGGTTGAGGGGGATTTTATGACTTCTTATTGGGTTGGGAATGCCTTGATCCGGAATGGCTTTAAGCCCTCGTCGGTTAGCGAGGATTATATAAGTGTTTATTGTAATGCTCCGGATAGCCTGCGTATTCAGTTCCCTGCGGAAGAGGGCACGAGAATCGTGGGAAGTGTGGCGGAGATGATCTCAATCATAATTCATAAATCATAAGTTATATATGTCAAATGAGATTACATGGCGGCTGGAAAATGAGAATATAGGCCGTTTGTTGGTACATTATGCGATTCCCGCCGTTATCGGGACCATGGTTAATGCTCTTTATAATATCGTAGATCGTATATTTATCGGACAAGGAGTGGGTGCGCTAGCTATCTCCGGATTGACTTTGACTTTCCCGATACTACTCTTTATGCAGGCATTTGGAATGTTGATCGGTGCGGGAGCCGCTACAAGGGTCTCCATTCATCTAGGCCGTAAGGCGAATGATCTGGCAGATAACGTATTAGGAAACGCTTTCACTTTGACATTCATTATCGGAGCCTTGACGATTATCCCCAGTATGATTTTCTTGGATGATTTGTTAATGTGGTTCGGAGGAAGTGAGCAGACGATACCTTATGCGAAAGACTATTTATATATCGCTATCCCGGGTAATTTGCTGGCTACATTAAGCTTTAGCTTTAATGCCGTGATGCGTGCTTCCGGATATCCGAAAAAGGCGATGTTCACGATGATGATCGGTGCCGTATTGAACGTGATCCTAGATCCGATCTTTATCTTTTGGCTGGATATGGGGATACAGGGTGCCGCTATCGCTACGGTGATCTCCATGGCTGCCGGTGCCGCTTTCGTGATGAGTCATTTTATCAGCAAGGATAGTATCGTACGTTTCCATACGAAATATTTCCGGCTGAAAGGTCCCATTATTTGGAATATATTTACGATCGGTATGTCTCCATTCTCCATGCAGCTGGCGGGTAGTGTAGTCGTAGTGATTATGAACCATGCGTTGAAAGAGAACGGAGGTGATTTGGCGATAGGTGCCAGCGGTATTATCTCCAGTATCGCCATGCTGCTGGTTATGTTGATTATCGGTATCGCTCAAGGGATGCAACCGATTGTCGGGTTTAATCATGGCGCTGGGCATCATGACCGGGTATTGGCTACCTTGCGGTTGTCTATTATAGTGTCGACCTTGATTACAGGGGTAGGATGTATCGTCAGTTTATTATTCCCGAGACTGATCGTTAGCGTATTCTCAACGGATGCCGAATTGGTGTCGATTACGGATAATGGATTACGTCTGACGATGCTGGTCTTTTTCGTTGTCGGTTCCCAGATTACGATCAGCCAGTTTTTTCAAAGTATCGGTGTCGCATGGAAAGCGATGTTTCTGAGTCTAAGTCGGCAGGTTTTATTCCTGATACCGGCTATCCTGCTATTTCCTCCGATCTGGGGATTGGATGGCGTTTGGCTAGCGCAACCTTTCTCTGATTTCATCGCGGCGGTAACCGCATGGGGCTTTTTATGGTATCATGTTAAAAACGTGAAAAATAAGGGTTAAAGATGAACTTATGTCGATGTTAATTGTATTTTTATTGTATGTATAAAAGTACTTTTATAGACAAACCTTTAAAAATGAGTTAATATGAAGAAGATTGTATTATTGCTCGCCGTTTTATTATTTGGTGCAGGGTCGATGATGGCACAGCAGGACAAGTCAGCGGAGAAAGCTGCGAAGCAGGCCGAGAAAGAAGCAAAGAAAGCAGAGAAGGCAGCGAAGAAAGCTGCGGAGGAAGCCGAGGCTAACGCATTGTTTGAACAAGCGGTGCAAGCTTTGAAGAATAAAGATTTCGTATTGGAAGCGGATCGTATAGAGTTTAAGCGCGGTAGTTTTGTTTATGTTACTCCGAACACGAACTTCGTTTCGGTGAAGGGTGAGAAGGCTACCATTCAGTTAGCGTTTAATACTCCGGCGGCCGGTCCTAACGGAATAGGAGGTATAACGGTTGATGGAACAACTTCCGGTGTACAGATGAAGACTGACAAAAAAGGAAACGTTATGTACGAGATGAATGTGCAGGGTGTAGCGGTATCCGCTAGGGTTACGTTCCGTATGGCGAAAGGTACGAATAAATGTACTGCCACGGTATCACCTAACTTTAATAGCAACCGTATATCCTTTACGGGAAATCTCTATCCTTCGAGCGAGTCGAATGTGTTCAAGGGACGTTCTATTTAATGTAGATACAAAGAATCGTGAAGGCGGACTTTCTTTCGGGAAGCCCGCCTTTCTGTTTATAAGAAGGATGAGATTGGACTATTTCCAAGCATCATTTTGTACCAGATAAGCTTGGCCGTTCTCATCGTTTCCTGCGGTCTGGATCTCTGTCTCGGGAATCGGGAACATCGTCTTAGCAGCGGAAGGAGCGGATACGCCATAGAATTTAGTTAGGTATTGCTTCTCATAATTTATATATGCCGTTACTTCTTTGTTCATATAGTCTCCTCCCCAACGAACCAGATCGAAAAATCGTTGTCCTTCCATCGCAAGTTCCAGCTTACGTTCCATATGAATCGCCTTGATACAAGTTTCCTTGTTGCTGAATGCGGCGTGACTGGATGGATAAGGTTTCACCAAATAATTGGCGGCAGGCGTTCCGTCTTCCAAATAAATGATATTGTCCGGTTTGGCTGCACGTTCACGGATATCGTTTACTTGCTGCATGGCGGCACTTAATTCTCCGTCGTTCGCTAGGCATTCCGCATATAACAATTTACAATCACGTAAGCATAGATATTGTAAATTCATGGCAGAACCGGGAGCCCAGCCGGATGAATAGGTGGAGCCAGCTAATCCGGCATCCTGTTCCGCTTTGCTATAGACATGCTTTTTGGGTAGGAATACCCCACCGCTGCTTACATTTCGTACCCAATCATTAGCGGGCAATCCCCAATCTTTATAAGGAATCTCCATACGTCCTACGGCGAAATCTAGACGAGGGTCTACGGCGATCGTCTTATCATTCTTAGAGATGTAATCATAATCGGTAACACGTTCTGTCACGGATTTTTTATTTCTGTACTCTCCCTCAAGATAAGGAAGCCCATTTTCGTCTACTTGGAATGAGTTTACCAATTCGTAAGAGGGTTGATAAAATCCGCAACATCCACCGGGGCCTGTGTTATGAGGATAATTCAGTAAAAATCCGTAATTCCCGTTATTATTGGCTCCGACAGAGAATTGTACCTCAAAGATAGACTCTTTCCCATTTTCGGTAGTTGCGTTAAAATTTGCGTCCAGATCATCTTGTAAGGCCAATCTCTCTCCTTTAGGACTTAATCCGTTTGCGATAATATCGGCCAAGATGGGTTTGGCGGCTGCCATATCACCTTGCTGCATCAGTATTTTAGCCTTTAACGCTTTTGCCGCTGTTTTCGTAGGACGTGCCACTTCGGTCTGTTTTTCGGGCAATCCTTCAATGGCCGCTTCTACGTCTGCTAAAATATTAGGATAGATATCCGTACCGTTATGAACTTTCGGATCGTTTTCTTCAGCGGCGATCGTCTCATCGATATAGGGCATGCCGGTCGGTCCGAAAATCTTTACCCCTTCGAACATGAATAGGGCACGTAAGAATTTCAGCTCTGCGGTCCGGTTGGCCTTGGTCGTCTCGTCCATATCTGCCGCTTCTTTCATCACTTTGAGCGCTAAGTTGCAACGTTGTGCTCCATAATACGCGTCTTTCCACTTATTCAGTAAATAATCGTTTGTGGCGGTGACAGCATACGTCTCTACGGAGTTCAATACGGATTGGTCATTGGATTCGGAGCCTTTATTGGCGTCACCTCCGTATACACCGCCGAATACCCAGTTGAACATATTGTCATATCCGGTCGGCCGGGTCAAACCGGCATAAGCGTTGACCACCAATAACTCAACCCCTTCTGCGTTTGTTAATGCTTCTTGGTCAATACTGCCTTGAGGAGCTTTATACAGGAAATCTTCACCGCAAGAACTCAAGGTAAATAAAGCAGCTGCGCTTACTATTAATATTTTATGTCTCATACTAGTCGTTTTTATTATAAAATGGATTTAGAAAGTAAAATTCACGCCCAATAAGAACCGCATGGTTGTTGGCCAGCCTCCCATATCGACTCCTCTTTTTAAGTCTACACGTCCGGCTCCATCGTTGTCAGAATCGCTTTGCCGTAAATAAGCGTTGGTAAACTCTGGGTCTAAGCCTGTATATCCGGTGATCGTAAGGATATTCTCGGCTTGTAAGTACAGGCGGAGATTCTGGATACCGGCCTTCTTGAGTAATTCCTTTGGCAAGGAATATCCCAATACGAGATTTTTCAGGCGTAAGAAGGAGGCGTCTTCTACGTAATAAGAGCTAGAATAAGCTCCGGAATAGTTATCTTCCGTATTCAGCATAGGAAGGATAGCATTACTGTTATCGCCATTCAATGTCCATGATTGATCTCTGAGGCGTGAGGATTTATTACCGTTGAAAGTCCAGAAATCGGTAAAATATTTTGTGTTATTATATAAGTCATTGCCGATAGAGAAGTTCCAGAACATAGTAAAGTCCCAGTTTTTCCATGTTAACGTGGCGTTGAGGCCTCCGGTTAAGTCCGGATGAGGAGAGCCGATAAAGGTCCGGTCGCTATCATCCAATTTGCCGTCTCCGTTCAAGTCCTCGAAACGGAAGCGGCCGACATAAGCGGCAGCGTCTGCCTCTGTGATATCACTTTGTCCAAATGGCTTGGTTGCCATAACATCGGCTACGGACTCATAAAAACCATTTTGCTTCAACCCCCAGAATTCAGACACGGCATGTCCTTTTGTCGTACGGGTTACGTATCCTTCGATGCGCGTACCGCTAGCCCATAGAGAATAATCGTCAGCTTCCGCGAGTTTCAAGACCTCATTTTTATAATGGGATAAATTCAAGGATAGATCCCATGCCCAGTCTCCTTTTCGGTCACGGTAATTAAACATGAAGTCGAAACCGGTGTTCTTTATATCTCCGAAGTTGATATAAGGGCTTCCGGATTCTCCGGCCATCGAGGTGTAGGCCGCTTGTATCAACATATTGGATGTCTTCTTCGTATACCATTCGAATGAACCGCTGAATTTACCATTCAGGAAGGTCGCGTCCAGACCCAAGTTGACCATCTTGGTCATTTCCCATTTCGTATCAGTGTTACCGTAGGTACTGAGGCGGAATCCGGTTGTCTCGCTATTGTTCGCTCCGGTCATGTCGTAATTCGTATAGGAGGTGCTGGTCGTGAACAAATTGGCGAAATTAGTCGCGACAGGAATCTCTGAGTTACCCGTGACGCCGTAACCGGCTCGTATCTTTAAGTCGTCCAGCCAATCTCGGCTTGGTTCCATAAATGCCTCCTCTGACATACGCCAACCGGCGGAGATAGAAGGAAAGACTCCGTAACGATTACTTTCCGAGAAACGGGAAACACCGTCCCGGCGGATAATACCAGTTAATAGATACTTATCCTTATATCCATAGTCTGCACGGGCAAACATACCAAATAGCGCGAATTCTCCATTGTAAGTGGAAGAGTTGGTACGTTGGCTATTGTTCTCGCCCATATCCAAGGTGTATGTATTGGTATTGTCTTCGAATAAATAGTTATATCTACGTGCGTTGAGGGATCTGCCTAAACCATCCCGAATAGCCTCTGTTCCCAATAAGATGTTCAAGGAATGGATCTCATTGAATGTCCGGCTGAAAGATAGCGTATTGGTCCAAACCCAACGATAATTGAAGTAATTACTTTCGTAGAAATTATTTTGGCCACCGGACTCGGAGAACTCCGGGTTGTTCTTGGTCATCGAGTAAGAATAATCATTACGATAATCGATACCGAAGTTTGTTTTAAAAGTCAGCCCGGTCCATAGGTCTGCTTCTCCATACACGTTGCCAAATACACGTTGGGTAGTGGCATAATTATCCTTATTCCTTTCACGAATAGCTACAGGATTCTGGAAATTGCCGGTTCCGGCGAATAAGGAGCCTGCATAATTGCCCGCATAGTCATAAACCGGTACATAAGGAGAGGCCCGGTAAGTCCATGAGTAGATGTTGGACTCTGTACCCGAGAAGCTAAGTCCGTTGTTTTTGCTAAAACTATAAGTTAGGTTCTCTCCGAATCGCAACCATGGGCGGACGTTATACGATGAATTAGCACGTGCTTGATAGCGTGTGAAATAAGATTCGATAGCGGTACCTTGCTGGTCGAAATAGTTCATGCTCATGGTGTATTGCCCTTTATCGGTACCTCCAGACAAGGACAACTGGTGATTCTGCATCCAACCGAGTTGGCTGATTTCATCCCACCAGTTCGTATCGCCTACGGGCGCATAGACTACGTTGTTCGCTTGATCGTAATCGCTAGGATCGATGGAGGTGCTACCACCGGCGCCGGTTACGGTCATGTAATTAGGGAGATTATTAACCCAAGAGTCGGAAGTGCTTCCGAATTGCTGGTGGTAAGGTAATTCTCCATTGGCGCTGGCTCCTGTTAGGTCCAGATTGTTTTTCGAGGCTTGCCATTCGACATCAATACGGTCATAAGCGTTTAAGACGTCATAGCGTTTACCTGTTTTAGAGAAACCGTAATATCCGTCATAGGTTAATCTCGGTTGTCCCGTTTTTGTTCCTTTCTTGGTCGTGATCAAAATGACGCCATTCGCTGCTTGCGCTCCGTAGATCGCTGCGGAGGAGGCGTCTTTCAATACTTGCATACTCTCGATGTCATTGGGATTGATAGAGCTTAGGTCTTGGTCACGAGTGGATACGCCATCGATAACATACAAAGGTCCGTTGTCATTGATGGAATTAATACCTCGGATGCGTACCATCGTGGCTGAACCGGGAGCACCGGAGGTACCGATGTTTACGCCCGCCGCTTTACCTTGCAACTGTTGTGTGGCGGAAGAACCGGAAGACGCCAATAGCTCTTCGGTATCGATAACCGCTACGGAACCTGTGATGTCCTTTTTCTGTTGGGAACCGTAACCGACAACGACTACCTCGTCTAGATTTTGGGTGTCTTCCTTTAAGGTAATGTTCATGACGTTCCCGCTTGCAGGTGTTTGTTGAGTTACGTACCCGATGTAAGAGATGACCAGAATGGCATTCGGCTCTACTTCTAATACGTATTTACCATCCAGATCGGTGATCGTTCCGTTCGTGGTACCCTTTACGACTACGTTAACACCTAATAGGGGCTCTCCTTTAGCGTCGGTGATCGTACCCGTTATTTTCCGGGATTGTTGCGTAACGGAGGTTTCCGCTTTTAATACGGAACTTTGCGGTATGATAGCACCGCCTGCCAACATAAAGCATAAAGCTAGTCCCAGCCTGCTTCTAAAGATCGCATGTCTGTGTTTCATAATAAAATAGGTTAATAAAGTATAGTAAACTAGGTTCAATATTAAAGTTTGTTTAGAGTCTGAGCAATAAAAGTCAGTGAATGGGCGGATTTATTCTGTGAAATCGTGTTTTTTATCGGTGAACAACTTTTGATAGAATCCGATTGTTTTCTGATGGAGATAAATGAGAAAGGGCACCCGAAAGTGCCCTTTTCCTTAATGTTTACCTATTCTGCCGGTCTGTATGATGAACCGGATTGTTATGGCTTTCACAAGTTCTAACAGTGCAAATGTAAATCAAGGGAAAAACTCAGGAAAATATAATCTGTGAACGAGCGGATTTATTCAACGAACAGGGTTTTTTGTTCGGTAAACTTTCCGTAAGTTCGCGAAATAAAAATTTAACATCTTATAATCATGCAACTATCCATAGATCAAAAAGACATCGATAAATTCCTGATGATAGGCGATAAAGTATTGATTAAGCCTAAGAATCCACAGAGCCAGACGAAGACCGGATTGTATCTGCCTCCCTCGGTTCAACAAGGGGAGAAGATACAAGCGGGTTATATCATAAAGACGGGGCCCGGATATCCGTTGCCTTCTCAATCTGAGGAGCATGAGGTCTGGGAGAAAAAGAAAGGGGAGGAGGTGCAATACTTGCCGCTTCAAGCCCGTGAAGGTGATTTGGCTGTCTATTTGCAGAATGCCGCTTACGAGATCAATTTTAATGACGAGAAGTTCTTGATTGTCCCTCATTCCGCTATTTTGATGTTAGTGCGTGATGAAGGTTTGTTTGAATAAAGCCTTTTGTTAAGGAAAATAGGGCTATATTCACTTTTTTATCTTATTTTTGCCGGCAAAACAAGACAAACTATCAACAGTAGCGATTATAATGAATAAGATTGTAAGTAAAGAACATTTCTCAGCCAACGTGGTGAAGCTGGAAGTCGAGGCTCCTTTGATCGCCCGCTCCCGCAAGGCCGGTCACTTCGTGATCGTGAAGGTTGGCGATAAAGGCGAACGTATACCTCTTACTATCGCCGGGGCGGATACCGAGAAAGGTACCATTACCTTGGTGATCCAAGCGGTAGGCGGCTCATCCCGTAAGATCTGCGAATTGAACGAGGGTGACTATATCACGGATGTGGTAGGTCCGTTAGGGCAAGCTACCCATATCGAGAAAGTCGGAACAGTTGTGTGTGCCGGCGGTGGCGTAGGAGTAGCTCCGTTGTTACCGATCGTGGAGGCTTTCCATAAGGCGGGGAATCGTGTGATCGTCGTATTGGCGGCCCGTACCAAGGACTTGGTGATCCTAGAGGAACAGATGCGCCAGAACTCGGATGAGGTAATTATCATGACGGATGATGGCTCTCTGGGTACGAAAGGCTTGGTGACGAATGGCGTGGAGAGCGTGATCAACCGGGAGAGGGTGGATTTATGCGTTACGATCGGTCCGGCTATTATGATGAAATTCGTTTCCGCTCTTACAAAGAAATACGAGATTCCTACCGTAGCTTCCTTGAATACGATCATGGTGGACGGAACGGGTATGTGCGGTGCTTGCCGTATCACGGTAGGCGGGAAGACCAAGTTCGTTTGTGTGGACGGACCGGAGTTCGATGCTCATCAAGTGGATTTTGATGAGATGATCATGCGTCTCGGCGCTTATAAGGATATAGAGAAGAAATAACGAAACCACGTAATTGAATCATGACAACAGAAGAATTAATCGCTGCTCGTCGTGCCGAACCTTGGCGGGAGGCACTTCGCAAAAGCAAGAAAAATAAAGAACGTGCGGATATCCCCCGTGTGAAGATGAACGAGTTGGACCCGGAATACCGGAGTCATACCCGTTTGGAGGAGGTTAACTTAGGCTTGACAAAAGAACAGGCCATGCAAGAGGCGCAGCGTTGCCTGGATTGCCCGAATCCCACTTGTATGCAGGGATGTCCGGTAAATATCAATATACCTACTTTTATCAAGAATATCGAGCGTGGGGAATTCTTGGAGGCCGCTAAGACCTTGAAGGAGACAAGTGCCCTGCCCGCTGTTTGCGGTCGTGTCTGTCCGCAGGAGAAACAATGCGAGAGCAAGTGTATCCATTTGAAAATGGGTAAGGAAGCGGTTGCCATTGGCTACTTGGAGCGTTTCGCCGCTGATTACGAACGTGAGAGCGGTAATATTTCGGTTCCGGAGATCGCGGAGAAGAACGGTATCAAGATTGCCGTGGTAGGTTCCGGTCCTGCCGGATTGTCTTTTGCCGGAGATATGGCGAAGCGTGGATATGACGTGACTGTGTTCGAGGCATTGCACGAGATTGGTGGTGTATTGAAATACGGTATCCCGGAGTTCCGCCTACCGAATAAGATCGTGGACGTGGAGATTGATGGCCTTCGGAAGATGGGAGTACAGTTTGAGAAAGATTGTATCGTGGGCAAGACGATCAGTTATGATGATTTGCATGCGGATGGCTTTAAGGGCGTGTTTGTGGCAAGTGGCGCCGGTCTGCCTAACTTTATGAACATTCCGGGTGAGAACTTTGTGGGCGTGATGTCGTCCAACGAGTATTTGACCCGTGTGAACTTAATGGATGCGGCGAATCCGGAAAGTGATACGCCGGTGCTACAAGGAAAGAAGGTGGCCGTGATCGGTGGAGGAAATACTGCTATGGACTCTGTCCGTACCGCTCGTCGTCTGGGTGCTGAGCGTGCTATGATCGTCTACCGTCGTAGCGAGGAGGAGATGCCTGCCCGTCTGGAAGAGGTGAAACATGCGAAGGAAGAAGGTGTGGAGTTCATGACGCTTCATAATCCGATCGAATATATAGGTGATGAAAGAGGCCGTGTGAAACAGATGCGTTTGCAGAAGATGGAATTGGGCGAGCCGGATGCCTCTGGTCGCCGTCGTCCGGTACCTATCGAGGGCGCTATCGAAACAATTGATGTGGATGAGGTGATCGTCAGCGTCGGTGTATCTCCGAATCCATTAATACCCCGTGCCTTTGGAGGCTTGGAGGTGAGCAAGAAGGGTACGATCGTAGTGGAGGAAGACAGTATGCGCTCCGCTTTAGGCGATGTGTATGCCGGTGGTGACATCGTTCGTGGTGGAGCTACCGTGATTCTGGCGATGGGAGACGGTCGTAAGGCCGCCGCTGCTATGGATGCGAACTTAAGAGGATAAGTATAATATCTATTAGTTCTATAAAGAAAGACGGGTTGTTTTGACGATCCGTCTTTTTGTTATATGGCAAAGGAATAGAGTACCAGCTTTTACAGAAACTAATCGTTATGTTCTGACTTTTATTTCTATATTCTTTCCACAATGTGGGCAAGTAAGAGTGGCTGTATCGCTTTTAGGACTTACTTCTTCAGGAGAGGCGAATAACTGCCACATAGGGACATCTAATGCGGTGGCGATCTTTTCAAGAGTATCAAAAGAGGGTTTTAATTTCCCATTAAGTAAGTTACTAATGCTAACCTTTGATATTCCAATCATCTCAGAAAGTTGAACCGATTTTATACCTTTTTCGTCCAATAGTTCTTTTATTCTTAACCGCATAGGTGTCATGTTTTTTACACAAAAATAGTATAACTTTAATCGCTAATTTAAGTTGTTAAGGTACTACCTTGTTAAATGATATTAATATTAAGTTGTATATTTAATTCACTCTTGCTTGTATTAAATTAGTACATTAACTTTGTGTGAAAATTATAGTCTAATAATTAAGAGTCTAAAGATGATTTATTCACTATAAAATAACACTATTATGTATTTCCCATTAGAGATAAACGAGCAATTGGCAAATGCTATGAGGGCAGCAGCCGAGCTGAAAGTGACGATTTCGTCATTTTGGTGTAAAGAGAAAACTATCGTTCCGCTAAGAGTTGATATATCTCGTGTAGAAGAGTTGGATGAAATCCTATGTAATGTGATAAACCGTATAGCGGAGATAACGGGAGATGTTCTAGCTGATGATGCTTTGGTGGAAAGTAAAAAGCGAATCACTGACAATCCGGATAAAGGTATAGACTTTATAGATGATCTTATAATATGAGATTGCGTAAAGAAATTGCCATGTATCCATTATAAAACTAATTCCCGGAATAACCTCTCAAATGTCTGTTCTAGATCATTGGAAAAACCGGGATGTGGACGTGAGGTTTGGATTGAGGCGCTTCTTATGGCGGTAAGCCAACGGAAACGCTCTGGGATATCTAGGCTGGCTATAGGGCCTCCGTCCTTTGCGCCGGAACATATCTTATCGAAAACGTGGAGATTCGCACATAAAGATTCCTTATCTATATCTGATGCGAACAGACGAAGTTTCTCCTCGTCTACATGATAGCGAGCCTTGATGAATTTAGGCCGTTTACAGAACATGATAAGGCCTACATTGATAAACTCCTCCCGTTCGATTTTCGGTACGATACGGATTACGGCATATTCATATAAGTGTTTGTCTTGCATGTTGAGCTTCATTAATAAATGTATCAGAATGAGCGATTCGGTCGATCAAGAACCGGATATACACATCGCGTATCTCTTGAGGCGTACCCGGGCTATCGTTCCAATGCAACCAGTCATCGGGTACGAGACCTACGATCTCGCTAATTTTCTCTTCCGTTAAGATGCGTTTGAAATCCTTGTCTACTTCCTCCAGCAGCGTCGCTTGTGGCAATAATACATGATCCTTAATTTGGATGAAAGGTCCGATCGAATGTTTTTGCCAATTTACCCATGAGAAATGGAAAAATAAGGAAGCTCCATGATCGATAAGCCAAAGTTCCTTATTCCATATCAGCATATTCGTATTCCGGACCGTACGGTCTATGTTTGTCAATAGAGCATCGAGCCATATGACTTGTGAGGCGAGTTTGGGATCTACAGGATTGACTACCGGATCGAAAGTCAAGGCTCCGGATAAAAAATGCAATCCCAGATTGAGCCCTTGGCTTGCTTGTAGTAAGTCTTGTATCTCCTCGTCACCTTCCGATCGCCCGAAAGCCTCGTCAAGATTCAGGAAGACCAATTCCGGTACATGGAAACCCAAGCAACGAGCGACCTCGCCTCCGATCAACTCGGCTATCAAGGCTTTCGTCCCATGTCCGGCTCCCCGGAACTTAACGACATATTTAAACTCATCGTCCGCCTCCGCTAAAGCCGGCAATGATCCGCCTTCCCGCAGAGGCATGATATATCGGGTAACATTCGCTGTACGTAATTCCATAACCCTCACTTTAATTGAAGATAAAGATACGATTATATTTTAGAAATAAAAAGCCCCGCTATTCTTTCGAACAGCGAGGCCTTTTGGAAGCGAGCGGAAGACGGGACTCGAACCCGCGACCCTAACCTTGGCAAGGTTATGCTCTACCAACTGAGCTACTTCCGCATTGTTTGTTTCTCTTTTGCGAGTGCAAAGGTAGTACAAATATTTATACTACCAAACATTTTCGGTGAAAAATTTAATTATGGATGTAAATTTTATTACCGTTTGTATCGACGACATATTGTTTGAGGGCTTGTTTCTCCTCAGCGCAAGGCCCTTCCACCGGATTGCCGATACCGTTTAAAAGTTCAAATTTACTACCGCATTTCGGGCAGATGGCGTATACGGCGGATTCGTCCACCTCTACGATGACGTTAGCGGATGCCTCATGAGGACAAGCGGCATCGAACGCAAAGAATGCACCGGTTCCGTTACTGGACAATCCATGATAGACCAATACGCCTCCAAACCCTGTTTGCTCGCCAGCTTGGTCTACATCTTTAGAGGTGTAGATCTTATAAGCCTGTATTGCATTCAACGCTTTATCTTGATAAGTCAGATCTAGTTCCAGATAGACCGCACGATAGGGAATACGAGTCTCTATCGTATCTGCGCAAGATAATAGCGTAAACAAGATCAAAAGTGGAAATATCCGTCTTATCTTATCCATGGACCAATTTCTTTTCAGCCTCGTTCATCCGTTCGAAAGAGAAAGAACCGATCACACTACGCATCATGGCGGTGATTGATTCATTACATAGATTACCGATACTGCCTTCGTGTGTATGGTTAACGCTCTTCGAAGGAACGAATTTACCGGCCTCGATATCCAAACCTACTTGCTTATAAGCGTCACGGAAAGGCATTCCGGCCAAGACACGGCGGTTCACTTCTTCCACGCTAAACAATAGAGAATATTTATCATCGTCCAATATATGCTCGTTTACTTTCACCTCGCGCATTATATGAGTTACCATGCGTAAGCAATCCTTCAGCTCGTCGAAAGCCGGTAGGAAGACTTCCTTGATGATCTGGAGATCCCGGAAGTAACCGGAAGGAAGATTATTGCTGATCAAGATGATTTGCTGAGGCAAGCCTTGAAGCTTATTGCATTTGGCACGTGTCAACTCAAATACATCCGGATTCTTCTTATGCGGCATGATACTGGAGCCGGTCGTGAACTGATCCGGCAGTTTAATGAAGCCAAAGTTCTGGCTATTGAACATACAAGCGTCGAACGCCAACTTGGAGAGCGTAGCGGCGATACCCGCCATAGCGAAAGCTACGGTGCGTTCCATCTTGCCACGTCCCATCTGGGCGTATACCACATTGTAGTCCAGCGAGTCGAAACCTAATAAATCCGTAGTCATCTGGCGGTTTAGCGGGAAGGATGAACCATATCCGGCGGCGGAACCCAGCGGGTTGCGGTTGCAAATACGGTATGCGGCTTGCATAAGTTGCAAATCATCTACCAAGCTCTCCGCGTAAGCGCCGAACCAAAGTCCGAACGAAGAGGGCATGGCTACCTGCAAATGCGTATATCCGGGAAGCAGTACATCCTTGTACCGGTTACTCTGGGAGATCAAAACGTCGAACAAGCCGGAAACCAACTCAACCAATTCCTGTATTTGCGAACGGGTGAAAAGCTTCAGATCCAATAAGACCTGATCATTACGGGAACGCCCGCTATGGATCTTCTTGCCCATATCGCCCAAACGACGTGTAAGCATGAGTTCCACTTGCGAGTGCACATCCTCGATGCCTTCCTCGATGATGAATTCTCCACGATCCGCTACGGCGTATATATTCCGTAATTCTGCTAATAAGACGTTTAGTTCCTCTTTGGTCAACAAACCGATACTTTCCAGCATCGTGATATGCGCCATAGAGCCTAATACGTCATATTTAGCGAGGTAAAGATCCATCTCACGGTCTTTACCTACCGTGAATATATCTACTTCATGATCTACCTGTACATTTTTTTCCCAAAGTTTCTGAGCCATAATGAAAAAGGAATTAATAAGGCAAGGAGGCGATAACGGTCGAGATTTTATCCACAGCCTCTTGCAAAGGTTTCGATACCATTGGTTTCAAGAACGGATTCAGATCGGCACGAACCGTGATTTTTAACCGTGTGTCGTCCTCGGCCACCTGTTTCAATTGTATCCACAAGAAAAGGGGAACAGGAGAGTTGGTCGTCGTGAACTTGATTAATTTATTCGGCTCTCTTTCTACGATCTGGAAGGTAATCTTACCAACGGGATCGACAGCGAAACTACAGGTATCGCTGTCGAACTCAAAATTTTTTATTTTATCTTGCGGGATGCGATCCTTGATACGTTCCAAGTTGGAAAGATCGGACAACATCGTGAAGATACGTTCATCATTGTGTGGGATCTGTTTGACCTCACTCACAAATTCTTCAGTCATTGAGTGTCTTTTTGTTTATTACTTATTTCGGGTCCCAGTTAGCCGGATCTTTACGCCATTCTTGAAGAACCGCGATCTCAGACTCATCGATGTAATGCGTACGGACAGCTTCTTCCAAGACTGCGTCGTAGTTACTCAATGTAGTCAATGTTACTTTAGCGTCTTTGAAAGCGGCTTCCGCTACAGGGAATCCATAGGTAAAGATAGCTACCATACCCGCTACATCGCAACCAAAGTTACGTACGGCCTGTACGGCTTTCAAGCTACTACCTCCGGTAGATACCAAATCCTCGATGATCACTACTTTAGAACCCGGTTTCAATTCTCCCTCGATAAGGTTTTCCAATCCATGATCTTTTGGCGTAGAGCGGATGTATACGAATGGCAATCCTAATAAATCGGCTACTAAAGCACCTTGAGCGATCGCACCTGTAGCAACACCGGCAATGGCATCTACGTTCTCGAATTTTTCACTAATCACACGAGCCAACTCCAATTTAATGAAGCTACGAACGACCGGATAAGAAAGAGTCTTTCGGTTGTCATTGTAGATCGGAGATTTCCAGCCGGATGCCCAAGTAAACGGATTGGCCGGTTGCAACTTTACGGCTTTAATCTTTAATAATTTTTCTGCTACTAAACTTTCCAGTGTTTTCATACAATCCTATATTTATATCAGTCTGCAAAAATAGATAAACTGAATGACATTACCTTGAATATCGTACGTTAATTTTTTATTAATATTTATGCGACAGACAGGGCTAAAATGCTGATGCGTATGCCCGGAATCCCTGATAAAGCCTTTGCGCAAGCGGAAATCGTGGCTCCGGTTGTGATCACGTCGTCTATGAGCAGGATATGTTTGTTTTTTAAGCTTTCCGGATGAATGACATTAAAAATAGAACATACATTTAACCAGCGGTCGTAAATGGCCTTACGAGTTTGGGTGCTTGTGTGGGTGGTGCGGGCCAGACTTTGCGTATCGATGGGGATATCCCATATGGAACGGATGCCGGAGGCGATCCATTCGGACTGGTTGTAACCTCTTTGCTGTTTTTTGCGGGGATGCAGGGGAACGGGGATAAGGAGGTCTACGGTACATATCGGGCTGTGATCCGCTTGGAGCTCTCTCGCTATCTGCCGTCCGAGTAGATAGCCCAACTCTTTATTATCATGGTATTTGAGCGAGTGGATCAGGCTTTGTACTTTTCCGCCTTTCTCGTATCGTAGATAAGCGGTGGCATATTCGATCCGGTTCTTTCCGATAAAAAGTTGCTCGACGGGGTTGTTCGCCTGTTGATGATATCCCGTGTGCGGCAGGTCGCATAGGCATTTCAGGCAAATTTGTTCTTCTCCCTCGACGAGTGGTCGTTTACATATTTTACATAAGTTTGGGAAAAACAGGTTGAGCAGATTATTCCATGTCGTCGGCATAATCCTCGCAGTCTGTTCCTTTGAATAATTGGCTTAGGCAATCCAACGTGATCCGGCTTTCGAAACCTCGTCCGGCGGCGAAACGGAGTAACTTGTTGAATGTGTCCCGCTCGTCTTTACCTTTGGTCGATTTCTTTTTGCTTTTTAGTAAGTCGAGTAAGATGGAGCGGTATTCTCCCTCGTCAATGGCGGCGAGCGATTCTTCCCGGATCGGGGAGGGGATGTTTTTCTTATAAAGTTCGTAGCCTATTTTTACCCGTCCCCATTTATTGAATCGTAGCTTATCGTTCACGAAGAAACGGGTGTAACGGGATTCGTCGATAAACCGCTCTTTCAGCAAGCGGGCGATGATACGCTCGGAGGCGTCGGGGGGAAGTCCGGCGGCATCGATCTTTTTCTGTACGTCTTGTATGCAGCGTTCGGCGGCGGAGCAATAGGCGGCTGCCCGGTGCAACATCTCGGGTTCGGTTATCTCTTTCATATTTTTGCTTTTACGATCCGGTCTTTCCCGTATAGATCTTGTATTAATTCGACTTCGGTGTAATTCTCTTGACGTAGCATCGCTACGGTCTCTTTTCCGCAAAGGGCGTTGATCTCGAAATAGAGATGCCCGCCTTCCGCCAAATGCCTTTGTCCGAAGCGGGCGATGGCCCGGTAGAAGAGAAGCGGATCGTTGTCGGGAACGAACAAGGCCATGTGAGGCTCGTTCTCCAAAACATTCGCTTCCATGGTCGCTTTCTCCTTATTCATTATATAAGGAGGGTTACTGACGATGCAGTTGAAGTTGCCTATAGGAGAACTGAGATTACCTCCGGAAAGGATATCTAATTCGAGGAAAGATACGGAAACTTGATTCATACGGGCGTTCTCCTCGGCCACGGCGAGCGCTTCGGGTGATATATCCACCGCCGCTACCTCAGCCTCCGGAAGATGTTTCGCCAAGGAAATAGCGATACAGCCGCTTCCCGTGCCGATATCTAATATACGAGGGGCTTGGCTTTGGTAGTCCGTGATGATCCGCTCGACCAACTCGACGGTTTCCGGGCGGGGAATCAATACGTCCGGCGTCACCTTAAACTCCATCCCGTAAAAATCCGCTATGCCTAATAAGTATTGTATGGGCTTGTATAAACGCAGTCCTTCTACAATCTCCTTGATTTTAAATTTCTCCGTATCAGATAATTCTTTACCTTTGCCTAACAGGAGTTGATGGGTAGAAAGACCGCAAACACGTTCCATGATCAGTCGGACGAGCGCTTGGGCTTCGCCGGGAGGATAAATATCTTTGAGGGAATTTCGGATGTAAGCGACGGTCTCAGTCATATCTTTCTCTTGTTTTATCGCGAAAGTAGTGTAAAAACCGTTTATATGCAAAGATTATGGTAGAGGTTGAAGAGAAATACATGGCTCGTTGCATCGAGTTGGCTAAAGGAGGGAGGGGAAATGTCAGTCCGAATCCGATGGTTGGCGCGGTGGTTGTGCATAAGGGCCGTATTATTGGTGAGGGATTTCACAGGAAATGTGGGGAGGCGCATGCCGAGGTGAATGCTATCGCTTCCGTGAAAGACGAGTCTTTGTTGAAAGACAGTACGATTTATGTGAGTCTGGAGCCTTGCTCTCATTATGGGAAGACGCCTCCTTGCGCCGAGTTGATTATCCGGAAAGGGATTCCACGGGTGGTGGTCGGTTGCTTGGATCCTTTTCCCGAGGTGTCGGGGCGAGGTGTGCGGATGTTGCGTGAGGCCGGTGTCGAGGTAGTCACGGGCGTGATGGAGGAAGAAGCCCGTGCGTTGAACAAGGCGTTTATGACGCTACAAACGAAAGGCCGTCCTTATATTATCTTGAAATGGGCGCAGAGTGAGGATGGGTTTATCGACCGTTTACGTATGGACGTGTTGGAGCCGGTCACGGTTTTGTCTTCTCCGGAGACTTCCCGCTTGGTGCATAAACTTCGCTCGGAGGTGGCGGCTATCATGGTCGGTACACGGACTGCTTTATTGGACAATCCTTCATTGAACGTGCGCCATTGGTCCGGTAATTCTCCGGTTAGGGTCGTATTGGATCGCCGGCTCGTTATTCCCGATTCTTATCGGTTGTTGAATGGTTCCTCACGTACATTAATATTTACGGAGAAGGAAGTGGAAAACCGGGAGAACGTGGAGTATATCCGGATAGATTTCGAGGGCCCGGTGATCCGGCAAGTGCTAGATCATCTAGCTGCCCGGAAATTGGATTCCTTATTGGTGGAAGGTGGGACTCAGCTGATTAATTCTTTTGTGGAAGCGGATGTATGGGACGAGGCGAGGGTGGAAACGGCCCCGGTTCGCCTGTATCAAGGGGTGCATGCGCCGATGCTTGGAAAGGAGGCTGTTAGCGGCATCTCCGGACGTTCTGTTATGAGCATTAAAAATCATAACTATGAAATTTTAAATCATAACGATGAGTTCGAAAAATCATAACTATGAATTTTAAGGCTCATATAATCAACTAAAATATTATAAATATTAGCAGGTATTAGGGTGAAAGCAAAAAATGTTTCTACTTTTGTGCCTTTATATGCGACAAACTTATGTTTTTGATGAAAAATAAATTAGTACTATTTATAACAGGTTGTTTTGCATTAGTGTTGTCTTCTTGTTTGAAATCAGAAGATGTCACTGATATAGAATTGGTTAAGAACTGCCAAATATCCTCTTTTAAGCTAAGTAGTGATTCTATCTCGGGGTTGGATACCGTGAAGTTTACGATCGACCAACTGACGGGGCGGATTTTTAACATTGACTCTCTGCCTTTTGGCACGAAGATCGAGAAAGTTGTTTGTACGATTACGGCGGTCAGTAGCTATGCGCTTAGCGGTATAGAGGTAAGCCCGTATGCTTATCCGGACTCTACTTATTACTTAAACAATTTATCAGACTCCATTAATTTCTCTGCTCCGGTAAAGTTCGTGGTTCATGCGTATGATCAAGTCACGACAAAAGTCTATATGGCGCAAGTGAATATCCATCAAGTGGTTCCGGACTCTATGGTTTGGAGTATGTACGCAAATCCTATGATTGGCATTACCGTGAAGGATCAGAAGGTGGTAACCTACGATTATAATGGATCGGAGAATTATTTTATGTATGTGAAACCCGCCGAGTCCGGTAAACCTTACCAATTATATTACGCTCCGGTAAGCGCGCCTAAGGGCTGGCAGTCATTATCCTTGACCGGTCTGCCTTCCGATGGGCTTTTGATCTCCCAGGTTACCGAGTATAACAATGCTTTATATGTGCCGGCTACAAATGGCACTTTATATAGATCCGAGGATGGCTTGACTTGGAGCGCTGTAGAGAACGCCCCTTCCGTGAAATACGTTTTGGGTAGCGTGAAGCAGGGCACGAAACAGCCTTCCGCTTTAGCGACGATCGTGGATCAGGAAGGAAAGCTATCGTTCTATGCGATGAACGAATCCATGGAGTGGACCGCTGGAGGCGCGGTGCCCAGCGAATTCCCTGTTACCGGATTTAGCAATCTCCAATATGCCGCGATGTATCATGAGTACTTGATGACCGCCAGCGGACGTACCGCGGACAACCAAGTGGTTAATACGACTTGGGCGACCATGGATGGTATCTCTTGGGCGTTGATGGCTTCCGGTGACGCAAACTTCACGAAGCGTGAGGGAGCGATGATCACGAATTATGACGATAAGTTTTTCTTGATCGGAGGTATCGACGCTTCGAACAAGGCATTGAAAGATATGTATCAATCGATAGATTATGGTATTTCTTGGTCGTTGATCGACTCGATGGTGGTGTTACCGACCGACTATGCGGCGAGAGGCTTTTCCTCAATTATCGTGGATAAAGAGAATTTCGTGAACATTTTCGGAGGAAAGACCAGTACCGGTTCCAATGACTTGAACCAACTTTGGAGAGGCCGTATCAATCGTTTGATCCCGAAGGAATAGAAAAGTTCGATAGGAGATGTATAATTTTATGAGGCTTTTAGCGTTAGAAAAAGAAGTGTGGTATATATAACAGCAAGGCTTATGACTTCAACTTTTTTTCAGCGGCTTCTCATAATAATCCTATTAGCGGGTACGGTTCCTACGCTTTGGGCGCAGGAATATAAGTACGAGATCGGTGGTATGGCTGGTGGTGCCTTTTATATGGGCGACGCCAACAAGAATACGATATTTAAAGGAATGAATCCGGCGGTGGGAGCCGTGTTCCGGTATAACATCAACTTTCGTTGGGCCTTGAAAGCCAACTTGATGTGGGGACAGGTTTCCGGTAAGACCGAAGGTATGGAGAACGTTTTTCCGAATAATGCCCAAA